>artificially_reared_1__coassemble_274_pt1 | contig 25189 bp, 17 predicted proteins | sample artificially_reared_1__metabat2_low_PE_002 | metagenome-assembled genome bin artificially_reared_1 | reverse complement strand
AGCTCACTTCTGAGAACCTTTCTCAAGTGTTCATCCTTTGCAGCTCTTCCTTTGCGTACGAAGGAAGTGGATATACTATATTTAGTACAAAATTTTCTGTTGTCATTATTGGCATATATGGAGTCACCTGCCGCACATGTTACCCTTACTTTCATAAGCTTCTGCTGCATACGGATACAGTTCTTCAGGCGTATACCCTCATTGAAAGCCTTGAACGAGATGTGTTCGATGAACGATATGCCGTCTATCTGTATGTTGTTAACCTTTGCACCGAACTCGACGGGTTTGGTTTCCTTTCCTCTTACGATGGGGCGTACATAATGACGGTCAATACTTACAATACGGTTACTGACCTTACGGCCTTCAAACATTTCCTTTTCCTGTACAAGAACTTTTCTGATGATGGAAAGACGTTTTTGGTAATCCTGCGTATATCGTAGTGCGGTTCCGTACTTTCTATGAATCTCATCCATTTGTATGAGAAGTTTTTCAAGAAGCCTGATCATACGACGCTTGAGCATCCTTGTCCTTGATGACTTTCTTTTTCTTTTCTTACAGTAGGACAGATAGGCATCTGCAACATCAGCATATTTGTTGCGTGGGCGTCTTATGCCAAGCTCCTTGCAATGCCGGCAGATATGTCTGTAAAGCCATTCAAGACATTCCCAAAGGAGTTTCATGTCTGTAGGGAAACGCATATGGCTCTCATAGCAGGTGGCATCTGTCATGCACACGTGAAGGTTATCAAGATATGGTTTCCAGTGTGTGGCCAGTATCTCCTGAAGGGATTCAATGTCAAGACGCGATGCTATCTCATTACGGATGGCACTGACTATCTTGTAGTTGGTAATGGGAGAAGACGGGGCTATCATGATGCCGCAGAACATCTGGTAATGTATGTTGCCGTTAAGATGTTCCACCAGATGTCTGTCAGAGAATCCGGTATAGGCCTTCAGGATCATAAGGGCAATCTTTGCGGAAGGGCTGAATATGTTCCTGCGTCCAAGACGATTTTCCGACAGCCTCATGGTTTTTGCCATAACTTCAAAAGGAAACACTGAATGAAGCCTGCCAAGCTCACTCTCATTAAAGCTCTTGCGATATTTTTCCAGAATATCAAATTCTGTGAAACCCAAAGTAGGGTGAATTTCCGAAATATTTTGTATCTTAGCCATATCTTTGTTGAGGGATTTCCCCCGTTTTAGCCGTCAAACCTTATTTTCGGGGGAATACCTAAAGATACAAAAAAGCCAACTAATTCGCAACACTTTGTGTATGAATTAGTTGGCTAATTTTATACTATTTACTGAATGTCCCTATCTTATAAATATAAATCTATTGACAAGTACATATATTCTTTGTCTGGATCTTTGCTTTTCTCAAAGAAAATCTTGTTTTCTCTTGCCAACCATCCGATAGCTAAGTTCAAATCTCTGTCTGAAAGTCCGGAAGCATCTTTAAGCTTTTCGTACTCCCACCTTTCGCCGTTACTCAGGAGTCTCCATACTATGCCGGCATTTTCTCCAATGACGTGTTTATCCATATTATCCAATAAAAAAATTAAGTTCTACGTATAGTATGTTTCTTTTACCTACTTGAGTTTCCTCAATATTAAGTTTTCCTTCTCTTGCCAACCATCCAATGGCTGCATTTAATTCGCGGTCTGACAATCCGGACGTTTTCTTGATCTCGCTATAAGACCATTTGCGGTGTTCGCAATTCAGTAATTGCCATATGACACCTGCACTTTTTCCTATACTTTGTACATCCATATCTTTAATTATTTAGGTTAAGAAATACAGTTTTCGCATATAGTCTAATTAAGAATAAACTTTTAGCTCTTTCCAAATATACAGATTTTTTTAATACGGTGTAACCTTAACCCCTTGTTTTTTTATCATGATGTAATGAAATAGTGTATTTTTAATAACTATGTTTCTTTAATATTTAGATTCTTGTTGCTTTTAAAAAGTAAAAATATAGATTGTATTTCATAAATATTCCTATCTTTACGCATAATTTTATTTCTGTAGGTGAATCCCTCATTAACCTTGCAGAAATTTTTCTTATTTATTAATGTGAGGGTTAAATTATAATACGATGAAAAAAATTTTATTCTTTATTTTGTGTGTGGCTTTTTATGCTTGTTCTGTTGAAACTGATAAAGTGAATGTCAATGAACATGGAACAGAGTGGAAATGGAATGGTGGTACTATCGTTGTAAATTGTCCAAAGCGTGAAGCCGGACAGAAAAGTGTATTAGGACTTACTGTCCCTAAGATGGAGGTAGTCAGAGTTGGTTTTGTCGGTTTGGGTATGCGTGGTCCTGGTGCCGTAGAACGTTTTACTCATATTCCGGGTACGCATGTCGTGGCTTTGTGCGATTATGAAGCTTCGCGTGCAGAGGCTTGTCAGAAATATCTGAAGAATGCCTCTCTGCCTAAGGCACAAATATACTCTGGTGAAAAAGGATATGAGGAGTTATGTAAAAGAGATGATATAGATCTGGTCTATATTGCTACCGACTGGTTGCATCATTTTCCGGTAGCCAAGTGTGCTCTTGAGAATGGTAAGCATGTGGCTATTGAAGTTCCTTCTGCTATGAATCTGAATGAATGTTGGACACTTGTAAACTTGAGCGAAAAGTATCAGAAACACTGTATGATTCTTGAAAACTGTTGCTACGACTGGTTTGAAATGAATACTCTTAATATGGCACAACAAGGGGTATTTGGTGAAGTGATACGCGCTCAGGGGGCTTATATCCATGATTTGAGTCCGTTCTGGAAACATTATTGGAAAAATGGCGAATCGGACAAGTTAGGATGGCGTCTGGATTATAATATGCGTCATCGTGGTGATGTGTATGCTACTCACGGTCTTGGACCTGTTGCTCAGGCTCTTGATATCCATCGTGGTGACAGAATGAAGACTCTTGTAGCTATGGATACTAAATCTGTGAATGGTAAGGCATGGGTGGAAACATCTGCCGATTCTGTATGTGAGAATTTCAGAAACGGCGATCATACTACTACTTTGATTCGCACAGAGAATGGTAAGGTTATAGAAATACAGCATAATGTAATGACTCCACAACCATATAACAGACTTTATCAACTGACAGGGACTAAAGGTTTTGCCAACAAGTATCCTATTGAGGGATATGCCGTAGGAGGCGACCAGCTTGAGGCCTCAGGTGTAAAGCCGGAAGTTGATAATCTTAATGCTCACAGTTTCCTGCCTGAAAAGGAGATGAATGCCCTTGTCGAGAAATACAGACATCCTATATTGAAGAAATACGGTGAGATGGCCAAGGAAGTGGGCGGACATGGTGGAATGGACTTCATTATGGATGCGCGTTTGGTTTATTGTCTTCAGAACGGTTTGCCACTTGATATGGATGTTTATGACCTTGCAGAATGGTGTTGCCTGGCTGAACTGGGTGAATTGTCTATGGACAATAATTGTGCTCCAGTTGAATTTCCGGACTTTACACGTGGTGACTGGAACAAGGTGAAGGGATACAGACATGCTTTCGCTACTCCTGAGGATGAGGCCGAAGCGGCAAGGAAGGCTGAGGCTTATACGCAGAAACTAAAGCTTCAGGGTGCTGAGGACTGGAAATAAATAGAAATGACAATATACTTAAAAGCCTTTTGAAAACTCTTTGCAAACAGTTTTCAAAAGGCTTTTAAGTTTATAAGACGGTTTCAGGATTTATAATGAAGAATGTTTCTGCACCTCTTCCATTACACGCAAGAAGTTGCCTCCCCATATTCGCCTGATATCTTCTTCGCTATATCTTTCTTTCATAAGTAGACGGGTGAAATTGATAAGCTCCGAAGAGTCATTACATCCTATGATGCCACCGTCGCCATCGAAGTCTGTTCCTATTCCCACATGTTCTACTCCTGCGAGGTTTACCACGTGGTTAAGATGTTCTATTGCATCGAGGATATTGGCTTCACGGTCGGAGCGTAGAAAACCGCTATACAAACATATTTGTATCACTCCGCCTTTGCGTGTAATAGCCTTTATCTGTTCGTCAGTCAGATTGCGTGGGTGATTGCATAGAGAACGGCACGATGAATGTGAGCACACTACCGGCATCTGGCTAATCTCCAAAGTGTCATAGAAACTTCTTTCTCCGCTGTGCGACAGGTCTATCATCATTCCTGTTCGGTTCATCTCGCGTATTACAGCTTCGCCAAACTGACTTACACCTAAATTCTCGTCGTTATATCTAGCCGAACCGCATATGTCGTTGTTCCCGTTGTGGCACAGAGTCATGTAAACTACACCTCTTTTTCTGAACCTTTCCACATTGGTGATGTCTTTACCTATTGCATAGCCGTTTTCTATACCTAACATGATGGCTTTTTTACCTTCCAGCTTCAGACGGTAAAGGTCGGAAGGAGTATAGGCTATATCTACAGCTGTACAATTTTCAGCCACCATCTTTTCCATTTCATTAAGTAGCCTGTCTGCTTTTGCAGTTGCAGCGAGAAGAGCCTCATCTGTGCGTTCTTTCTGTGGGAGATATGCCACCATTATTGTTGCATCCTGTCTTCCTTCAGTCATTTTATGAAGGTCAACTTTGATTTTGTTATCTCTTGTGGCAAAATTGATACCTTGACCGAAGAACATCGGCGTATCACAATGGGTGTCGAGCGTCAATATCCTTTGGTGAAGTCTTTTGGCTTCCTTGAAAGATGATGATTCTTTTATCAGCCATTCGAATAGCGGCATCATAAGCATGTCGCCGTTGAGGATGAAACATTCCGGGTGCCACTGTACGCCTATCATTGATTTATATTCAGTACTTTCCACGGCTTCTATTATTCCGTCGTTGGAGCGGGCGCATACCTTGAAACCCGGAGCCGGTTCTTTGACAGCCTGATGGTGGAATGAATTTACAGGTAATACTGTTGTCCCCATCACTTCGGCAAGCAGGCTTCCTTCTTCGATTTTTACTGTATGCGATGCATATGAGCGGTCAAGATCCTGACTGTGTTTTATCAGTTTTCCTTCAGCCTGTGAATAGATGTCCTGATATAGCTTTCCTCCTAATGCGGCAGTCATAATCTGTATACCTCTGCATATGCCAAGAATAGGAATTTGTCTGTCGGCAGCCATTTTTACAATCATCAGTTCTTGTCGGTCGCGGTAAGGATTGATATTGTGTAATTCTCTTACAGGGTCTTCTCCTAAGAACAGCGGATTGATATCTGCCCCTCCACTCAGGAGTATACCGTCAAGTGAGTCAAGCAGATTAGGAAGAATGCTTAAGTCTTCAGATGGGGGAATTACTAAAGGAATACCTCCTGCTTCATATATAGATTTGAAATATCCGGGAAACAGTGATACGTTTCCGTCGCTGATATTTGCGGTAATTCCGATTATCGGACGTTTCCGGTCTGATGGCAATTTGCTATGCAAATAGTCATAATCTGCCTGTATATCGAATGTATTATACGTTTTCATACGTTAATCTTTATTATAACTCTGACAAATATACGGAAAAATCGGATTTATTTCGGATATTTGTTTAAAATAACACACTATGGAACCTGTAAGAACACTTTCCCAAATGGTAAGCAGGCTGCGTTTAAGTAATAAGAGACGCAGGGTTGCTGTCGTTTGTCCTAATGATCCCCATACAGAATACGTAATAATAAGAAGCCTAAGAGAGGAAATAGCAGAGTATCTTCTAGTTACTGATGAAGAACATGTTGATATTTCAAATAGTCTGTATTCTGCATCTCCAGATTTTGTCCGTGTATATACTGCTCCTACGCCCGATGATGCCGCTGCTATGGCTGTAGAATTGGTTCGTTCCGGCGAGGCTGATGTCCTTATGAAAGGATTGATAAATACCGACAATCTCTTGAGGGCGGTTTTGCATAAGGAAAAAGGGTTGCTTCCTTCAGGAGGTGTACTGAGTCATGTGGCGGTTGCCCAGATTCCGCTTTATCACAAACTGTTGTTTTTTTCTGATGCAGCAGTAATTCCCAAACCTACATTAGAACAGTTTAGAGCAATGATAAAAAACGATATAAGTATATGTAACAGGCTCGGGATGGAAGAACCGCGTGTAGCATTGATACATTGCTCGGAAAAGGTGAATGCTAAATTCCCTCATACGATTTTCTATACAGAATTGAAAAAAGAAGCGTCTGAGGGTAAGATGGGTAAGGTCTATATTGACGGCCCTATGGATGCCAAGACAGCTTGTGACGCCCATAGTGGAGAAATAAAGGGGATGTCGTCGCCCGTGATAGGAAATGCTGATATAATGATATTCCCTAATATTGAATCAGGAAATACCTTTTACAAAACACTTTCCTTGTTTGGAGATGCTAATATGGCCGGAATGCTCACTGGTACTATTGCGCCGGTTGTTGTTCCTTCGCGAAGCGATTCTGGCAACTCGAAGTATTATAGTCTGGTTTTGGCATGTCTTGCAGGAAAATAAATCTGACATTTATGAAAATACTAGTAATTAATCCAGGATCAACCTCAACAAAGGTTGCAGTCTATGATAATGAGAATCAGTTATGGTGTGAGAACGTGTATCATCCGGCAGAGGAATTATCGCAGTTTTCACATATAAACGAACAGCATGATTTCAGAATGGAACTTATAGTGAAGTCTTTGAAAGAAGCTGGTTTCGGTCTGGAGTTTGATGCAGTAATAGGACGTGGAGGATTGCTTAAACCTACTCAGGGAGGAGTATATCTGGTTGATGAGAAGATAAAGTATGATTTAAAAAACTCAGCGATGGAGCATGCTTCAAATCTAGCCGGTCTTATAGCCGATGAGATTGCAAAAGTATGTAATTGTCCGGCATATATTGCCGACCCCGTGGTTACTGATGAGATGAGCGATTTGGCCCGTGTGACGGGAATGCCTGAAATTTCCCGTCTTTCTGTTTTCCATGCCTTGAATAGTCGTGCTGTGTCACGCAGATATGCAGCGAGTATCGGACGGAGGTATGAAGAACTCAATCTTATAGTTGCACATTTGGGTGGCGGAATTTCTATAAGTGCCCATTCAAAAGGCAGAGTGATAGATGTGAATAATGCGCTTGACGGTGATGGCCCTTTCAGCCCTGAAAGAGCAGGCTCGATACCGACAAGACAGCTCGTAGATTTATGTTTCAGCGGTAAATATTCGCATGACGAGATGGTTAGAAAGATAAACGGACATGGTGGATTGTTTGCTCATTTGGGAACCACAGATGTCAGAAATGTAGTGGCAGAGATAAAGGCAGGAAACACTCATGCCTATAATGTACTGCATGCCATGACATATAATATAGCGAAGACAATAGGCAGTATGCATATCGTCTTGAGGCAAAAGACCGATGCTATTATACTGACAGGAGGAATGGCTCACGGAGATTATGTAGTTTCTGAAATTACTTCATGGATTGATGGACTTGCCCATATTGAAGTCATACCAGGCGAAGATGAACTGGGCGCTTTGGCAATGAATGCATTGGGGGCATTGCGTGGCGAACTGCCTCTTCAGGTTTATAATCCGAAATAGTTTGTCCTTGTATAGCTATGATTTGACAGCTTTTCGTATCTTTATAGAAGATAGGCCGCACTTCGGGATTAAAAGTCGAAAACTTTGTTTTCACTTTGTATTTCACTCAGTTTACACTATCTTTGCAGCGGATGAAGAATTTATGCAACATATTGATACTTGTTCTTGCTCTTATAGTATTTAATCTTGGAGCAGGTGCGGGGATGGTACATATCTGTTCAGCTTATTGTAAGACACAGGCATGTTCCTCTTCAACACATCATTCATGCAATGATACGAAAAGTTGTTGCCATCATTCGGACAATAACAGTTCTGATACTTCCGTGTCAGAAGAATGTTCTTGTATAAATGTTCATTATAATATAGACTACTTCTTAAAGGTATCTCATGAGGATGATGCTGTCTCATTCATTCAGATGCCTCTTGATTTGCCTGAACATATTTCTTATATAATACCTCCGGTTTCTTCCGGACTGTTATTCTCACAGGCTCCTAATGCTCCTCCTGTAATTAATAGCGGAAGGACGTTATTGGCTTATCATTCAGTATTGATTATTTAGTTTTACACATTTGTTTTGTTATTCCAGATGTGCTGTATCTTCTTTGCAATATGGTTGCATAGGAGAATGGCTACATTTGCACCATGAAAATGTGTTTAACTAAATATTTTTTTTAATGAAATACTTATCTATTTTATTGTCTTTTACCGCTTTACCTTTAATGGCGGCCAATACTCTTACGGGTACAGTGAAAGATGGTAACAACGAACCTATACCCGGAGCAAACCTTGTATGGCTTAATTCTTCGCATGGAGCCAGCACCGATATGAATGGTGAATTTACTCTCGAACGTCCTGCAGATGCAGATAAATTGGTTGTTAGTTTTATCGGATATAATACCGATACTATAAGCATTGCATCCTATCAGGAATATATAGATATAGTTTTAAATGAAGGTGTGCAGCTTGCCGAAGTAAATGTTACAGGCAGGAAGATGGGATTCCAGAAACTGCGTAGTAGTGTAACCAATGCCGAACTTATTAACTCTGACGAGTTGTGTCGAGCTGCATGTTGTAACCTAGGAGAAAGTTTCGTAACAAACCCTTCGGTCGACGTAAACTATTCTGATGCTGCTACGGGTGCAAAGCAGATAAAACTGCTTGGACTCTCAGGTACTTATGTACAGATGCTTACAGAAAATATTCCTAATTTCAGAGGTGCTTCTGCACCATACGGATTGGGATATGTTCCTGGACCTTGGATGAACAGCATTCAGGTTAGTAAGGGAACATCATCTGTAAAGAATGGTTATGAGGCTCTGACTGGTCAGATTAATATTGAATTTAAGAAACCTCAGGCTGTTGAGGCTGATTGGTTCTCAGCAAATCTCTTTGCAAGTACAACAAATCGTTATGAGGCAAATGCTGATGCTTCAGTCAAAATCAATGAAAAGTTGAGTACAATGCTTTTTGCCCATTATGAAAATGAGACAAAGGCTCATGACAGCGATGGCGACGGATTTGCAGATATTCCTCAGGTAGAGCAATACAATCTTTTCAACCGATGGGCATACATGGCTGATAAGTATAAACTCCAGGCCGGTATAAAGTTTATCAACGAGGAACGTGCAAGTGGTCAGGTATCACATGGCGGACATACTTATACTGATCCTTATCGCATAGATATGAATACAGACAGATATGAGGCTTTCATTAAACAGGCTTATATCTTCAATCAGGAGCACAATACTAATCTTGCCCTAATCACTTCGGGTACAATCCATAATATGGATGCTATTTACGGTCGTAAAGTGTATAATGTAGACCAGCAGAATGCTTACGTTTCACTTTTGTTCGAGACAGAGTTTACTAAACAGCATTCTTTGTCAACTGGATTGAGTCTTAACTATGACCGATACGACCAGATTTATCTTGATGAAGATTATAAAGGGGTTGCTCCAGGTATTGATAAGGAAACGGTAAGTGGCGCATATGCTCAATATACTTATATGCCTAATGAAAAACTTACAGTGATGGCTGGATTAAGAGCAGATTATAGTGATTTATATGGTTTCTTTGTTACACCTCGCGCAAATGTAAAATATGCTCCTAACGAATATATCAACTTCCGTGCGTCTGCCGGGAAGGGCTACCGCACTAACCATATTTTTGCCGAAAACTGTTATATGCTTGCCAGCAGCCGTAAAGTCGAGATTGCTGATAATCTTGAGCAGGAACAGGCTTGGAACTATGGTTTGAGTATTGCCACATATATTCCTCTTTTCGGAAAGACTCTTAATCTGAATGCCGAGTACTACTATACTGATTTCCAAAATCAGTTAGTAATAGATATGGAATCTGATGCACATAAGATTTCGTTTGGAAATCTTGACGGACGTTCATACTCACAGGTATTCCAGATTGAGGCTACATATCCGTTCTTTGAAGGTTTCAACCTTACTGCTGCATGGCGTATGACAGATGTTAAACAGACTATTAACGGAACTCTTTATGAAAAGGCACTGACCGGAAAGTATAAAGGGCTGATTACAGCTTCTTACAAGACTCCTCTCGGTAAATGGCAGTTCGATGGTACACTGCAGTTGAACGGTGGCGGACGTATGCCTACACCTGAAACGCTAGCCGACGGTACATTGTCCTGGAACGAGAGATACAAAGGTTTCGAACAGTTGAGCTTCCAGGTAACACGTTTCTTCAGAAACTGGTCCGTTTATATCGGTGGCGAGAATCTGACAAACTTCAAACAGAAAAATGCTATTATAGGTGCAGACGATCCTTGGGGTAATAACTTTGATGCTTCAATGATTTGGGGACCTATGCATGGTGCAAAAGGATATATAGGAGTAAGATATAATTTACCAAGAAACTAATCTTTAAAACATTTATATTATGAAACGAGTATTATTGTTTACATTCATGGCTGCTTTTATGTGTGCAGCTCAGGTCTCTGCTAAAGAACTTCGTAAAATCGTATTCAAAGTTGACCAGATGGAATGCGTTAACTGTGAAAACAAGGTGAAAAAGAACATACCTTTTGAGAAAGGTGTAAAGAAGATGGAAACAGACCTCAAAAACCGTACAGTAACTGTAACTTACGATGCTGAGAAAACAAATATACAGAAACTAAAAGAAGGTTTTGCTAAGTTCAAATACGAAGCAAAGGTAATCAGTGATGTTGAAGTAAAGTAAGCAAAAGTTTTACATATTGATTTATAGAGTAGGGTACAAATATATTGTGCCCTGCTTTTTTATATAATAAATCCCGAACACCAATCAGTATCCGGGATTTAAGTTATAGTTATAAGAAATATTTATTATACATATTCCTGCCAGCTCTTTATCTGGATATCCTTTTCATCCATTGAGCAGAATGCTTCGATAAATGCCTTTGCAAGACGAGCATTTGTGATAAGTGGAATATTGTGGTCTATTGCACCACGACGGATACGGTATCCGTTTGTAAGCTCTCGTTTAGTATGGTTCTTAGGAATGTTCACAATCAGGTCGAACTTGTGTTCTGCTATCATCTTTATCACGTTGTTTTCAGCGTCAGGACGTTCGTCTGGCCAGAATACCGGAGTTGTAGGGATTCCGTGTGAGTTAAGGAATGTTGCAGTACCTGCTGTTGCATACAGAGCATACCCTTTCTTGCTTAGGGCATGGCTTGCATCGAGCAAGTCAACCTTAGATTTGGTAGCTCCTGATGAAACTAGGATACCTTTCTTTGGAATCTTATATCCTGTTGCAATCATAGCGTTTAGCAGAGCTTCATTGAAATCATCACCCAAGCATCCTACTTCACCGGTAGATGACATATCTACGCCCAATACAGGGTCAGCATTCTGCAGACGTGCAAATGAGAACTGGGATGCCTTGACACCTATACGGTCAATATCGAAAGCTGATTTGTCAGGTTGTGTATAAGGAGCATCCAGCATTATACGTGTTGCAGTTTCGATAAAGTTTCTCTTCAATACTTTAGAAACGAATGGGAAACTTCTTGAAGCACGAAGGTTACATTCGATAACTTTAACCTCGTTCTTGCGTGCAAGGAACTGGATATTGAACGGACCTGAAATGTTAAGTTCTTTAGCTATGCGGCGGCTGATTTTCTTTATCAGACGTGCTGTAGAGAAATAAATCTGCTGAGCAGGGAATACCAGTGTAGCGTCACCTGAGTGTACACCTGCATATTCCACGTGTTCTGAGATTGCATATTCCACAACTTCACCGTTCTGAGCTACAGCATCGAATTCGATTTCTTTTGTATCCTGCATGAATTGAGATACTACTACCGGATATTCCTTTGATACTTCACTTGCCATTTGCAGGAATCTTGTCAATTCTTCTTCATCATAGCATACGTTCATGGCTGCACCACTCAATACGTATGAAGGACGTACAAGAACAGGATATCCTACTTTCTGTACAAACGACTTCACATCATCCAGACTTGTAAGTTCCTGCCAAGCCGGTTGGTCAATGCCAAGTTGGTCGAGCATTGCAGAGAATTTGTTTCTGTTTTCTGCACGGTCTATTGATACAGGAGATGTTCCAAGGATAGGCACTGACTGGCGGTGAAGTTTCATTGCCAGGTTGTTAGGAATCTGTCCACCCACTGAAACGATAACTCCACGAGGCTGTTCAAGGTCGATTACGTCGAGAACACGTTCGAATGAAAGCTCGTCGAAGTACAGACGGTCGCACATGTCGTAGTCTGTAGATACGGTTTCCGGGTTGTAGTTAATCATGATAGACTTATAGCCTAACTTACGTGCTGTCTGAATGGCGTTTACAGAACACCAGTCGAACTCTACAGAAGAACCTATTCTGTAAGCACCTGAACCGAGAACGACTACAGATTTCTCATTCTTGTAATAATTCACATCGTAACCTTCTACAGCGTATGTCATATACAGATAGTTAGTCAGTTCAGGATGTTCTGAAGCTACTGTATTTATACGTTTAACAGCCGGAAGGATACCAAGTTTCTTACGGTATTCGCGTACTGCCAGATTTTCTTTTTCCATATTTCCACCTGTAGGTTTCAGCACGAAACGTGCAATCTGGAAGTCAGAGAAACCAAGGACTTTTGCTTCGCGGAGAACATCTGCAGGAAGTTCTTCCAGTGAGTTGTATGTCTGGAGTTTAGCCTTGTAGTCAACAATATTTTTAAGTTTGCCAATGAACCAAGGGTCAATCTTAGTAAGGTCGAATATACGCTCAATGCTATAGCCTTCTTCCAAAGCCTGTGCAATGGCAAATATACGCAAGTCTGTTGGGTTGGCAAGTTCGTCGTCTAGGTTTTCGAACTTAGTATGGTCGTTACCTACGAAGCCGTGCATACCCTGGCCAATCATACGAAGACCTTTCTGGATGATTTCCTCGAAAGTACGGCCTATAGACATGATTTCACCTACTGACTTCATGCTAGAACCGATACGTCTTGAAACGCCTGCAAACTTAGTTAAGTCCCAACGAGGAATCTTACAAATCAGATAGTCAAGTTCCGGAGCCTTGTAAGCAGAGTTAGGAGTACCCATTTCTCCGATTTCGTCGAGAGTATAGCCCAAACCTATCTTAGCAGCAACGAAAGCAAGAGGATAACCTGTAGCTTTTGATGCAAGAGCAGATGAACGGCTTAGACGTGCATTAACTTCGATTACACGATAGTCGTTTGTCTCGGCATTGAAAGCATACTGGATGTTACATTCACCTACGATACCAAGATGACGGATACATTTTTTTGATAATTCCTGAAGCATTGTAACCTGTTCTTCAGTAAGAGAACAAGTCGGAGCTACAACGATAGACTCACCTGTATGGATACCCAGAGGGTCGAAGTTTTCCATACTTGCCACAGTGAAGCAGTGATCGTTAGCATCGCGGATAACCTCAAATTCTATTTCCTTCCATCCTTTAAGTGATTCTTCCACCAAGATTTGTGGAGAGAATGTGAATGCGCTTTCAGCCAGTTCAATGAATTTCTCTTCATTAGGACAGATACCACTACCGAGTCCACCAAGTGCATATGCAGAACGTATCATTACCGGATAACCTATCTTGCGTGCAGCATCAAGGGCGTCTTTCATGTTCTCCACAGCCTGACTGACAGGAGTTTTCATTTTGATTTCGTCCAGTTTTTTCACGAAGAGGTCACGGTCTTCGGTGTACATGATAGCCTCTACAGATGTACCTAGGACACTTACTCCATATTCCTTGAGAATACCTTTCTGATAAAGTTCAGTACCACAGTTAAGTGCTGTCTGACCACCGAAAGCAAGAAGAATACCGTCCGGTCTTTCTTTCTTGATGATTTCTGTAACGAAGTATGTATTAACAGGCAAGAAATATACTTGGTCTGCTATACCTTCCGAAGTCTGGATAGTAGCGATGTTTGGATTGATTAGAACAGACTTGATTCCTTCCTCGCGCAGGGCTTTAAGAGCTTGTGAACCTGAGTAGTCAAACTCACCTGCCTGGCCTATCTTCAAAGCTCCCGAGCCAAGGACAAGTACTTTTTTAAATTTCTGCTTCATAAGATGTTTTATTTTTTTTATTTAAGGTTGTTTATGTTTTCCAATTCAGTGTGTTTTTACTATATATGCAAAGAAAACAATTTATTTTGAAGAAAACAAAGTATTTCTCTTTATAGTAAGCACTTTCTTTTATGAAAATGAGATATTGAGTATGATTTCTGATAACAATAATAAGTTTATTGATTTGAATAATTATCTTTGCAACCCAATAAAAAACTGTATTGTGAAGAAAAAATAATAAGACAATTTTATATATGAATAAGAAATCTAAATACATAATGGCAATAGCTATTATTCTGATTACCATAATTCTTGACCAACTTATTAAGATAATAATTAAAACCAATTTTCACTATGGCGAAAGTGTTCGTATAACAGACTGGTTTTATCTAACCTTCGTAGAAAATAATGGTATGGCATTCGGTATGCAGGTTATGCCTAAGGCTGTACAGACAATTATGAGACTGGTCTTTTCTGGATTTATATTATGGTATATAACGAAACTTGTTAACGCAAAATTCAAGAACGGTTATATAACTTGTATTTCCCTGATTTTTGCCGGAGCTATAGGAAATGTAATAGACAGTATATTCTACGGAGCTATTTTTAGTGAGAGTACTTATTCCAGTATCGCTACTTTTGTTCCAGTCGGTGAAGGCTATGCAGATTGGCTTTATGGTAGGGTAGTGGATATGTTTTATTTTCCGTTGTTCGAGTTTGACTGGCCTTCGTGGATGCCTTTTGTCGGTGGAAATCACTTTATTTTCTTCTCCCCAGTATTCAATTTGGCAGATGCGGCAATAAGTTGTGGCACTATAGCCTTGTTGATATTCTATTCAAAAACTTTCGGTGAGAGTTTTTCGTTATTCAGTAGGAATAAAACATCCAAGTAATTTAAGTTTAAATGTTTAGTGCGAAATACTTCTTTATTTTGTATTTTTGCGAAAAATCAGAATTATAAATAAATTAATATATGGCAAAAGAAAAAATTATACTGACCGGCGACCGTCCAACCGGTAAGCTTCATATAGGTCATTATGTGGGCTCTCTGCGTCGTCGTGTGGAACTCCAGAACTCTGGAAAATTTGATAAGATATTCGTTTTTGAAGCTGATGGACAGGCTTTGACAGACAATATAGACAACCCTGAGAAAGTCCGTCAGAATGTTATCGAAGTGGCTCTTGACTATCTTGCTGTAGGTATTGACCCAAACAAATCTACTATTTTCATTCAGTCACAGATTCCGGAACTTTGCGAGTTGAGTTTCTATTTTATGGACCTCGTTACCGTTTCACGTCTTCAGCGTAACCCTACAGTGAAGACTGAAATCCAGATGCGAAACTTCGAAACTAGTATTCCTGTAGGTTTCTTTACATATCCTATCAGCCAGGCTGCAGATATAGCAGCGTTCAAGGCTACTACAGTACCTGTTGGTGAGGACCAGGAACCTATGATAGAACAGACACGCGAAATTGTCCGCCGTTTCAACCATATTTACGGCGAGACACTGGTAGAACCTGAAATCCTTCTTCCTGACAATGCAGCATGTCTTCGTCTTCCGGGAACAGATGGAAAGGCTAAGATGAGTAAGTCTCTCGGAAACTGTATTTATTTGTCTGATTCTGCTGATGAAGTGGAAAAGAAGGTAAAGAGTATGTACACCGACCCTACTCACATCAAGGTGAGCGATCCTGGAAAACTGGAAGGCAACTGTGTATTTACATATCTTGACGCATTCTGCCGTCCTGAACACTTCGGACGTTACTTGCCGGATTATCCAAACCTTGATGAGCTGAAAGCTCACTATACACGCGGTGGTCTTGGCGACATGAAGGTGAAAAAATTCCTTGCAGCCATCATGCAGGAAGAACTTAGTCCGATTCGTGAACGCCGCAGCGAGTTCGAGAAAGATATCCCGGCTGTTTACGAAATGTTGAAGAAAGGTTGCGAAGTGGCACGCGAAACAGCTGCACAGACAATGGATGAAGTTCGCAAGGCAATGAAAATCAATTATTTTGATGATGTGGAACTTATAGCTGAACAGGCTAAACGCTTTGCAGAATAATTCTTTGAATTAGTATATAACTGAAAAACGTCCGGATGATAAAGTGTTTATCGTTCCGGACGTTTTCTTTATATATATGTCTGTTATGCCTGTTGCTGCATAATCAGATATGTAGTATAAGCTATATAGCAAACCACCAGCAGAGCACCTTCAATCCTTGTAATGGTACGTTTCTTGAAGAACCAGCCTACCAGCCAGAACAGTACGGACGATAATACAAGTACCAGAATATCAACATTGTTGATATTTCCCATAGGCAGTGGCGATACCGAAGCACTGCATCCTAGTACGAAGAACAGATTGAACAGGTTGCTTCCTATTACGTTTCCTATGGCTATTCCCGGATTCTTCTTCAGCGCGGCTGTCACCGAAGTGGCAAGTTCAGGCAGTGAAGTACCTCCCGCTACGAGTGTCAGACCTATAATAGAGTCGCTTACTCCAAGTGATGAGGCTATACCGCTGGCACCTTCCACAAACCATTGTCCTCCGAAAATCAGTCCGGCAAGTCCGCCAAGAATATAGACAGAAGAACGCCATACCGGCATTTCTGCTATTTTCTGTTCTTCCGATTCCCCCTCCTGATTGCGGGCTATGGAGAAAGTGTAGCGCATGAATATAAGGAAGAAAGCCAACAGTACAAGTCCGTCGGCACGGCCAATCACGTTGCTGCTTCCACCGTCAAGCCAGATATCATTAGCCATAAAGGCAAGTACAAACGAAGAAAGAATAACCAGAGGTATCTCTTTGCTCATTGTGCCTTGTCCCACCTGTATCGGGAGTACCATAGCCGTACAGCCTATAATCATAAGTATGTTGAAGATATTACTACCCACAACATTACCTATCGCCATTTCCGCGCTGCCCTGTATTGAAGATAGGAGACTTATTACCAACTCAGGGGCGGATGTACCGAATGCCACTATAGTAAGACCGATTACAAGGTCGGATATTTTAAACCGTTTAGCCACTGATGCGGCTCCGTCTGTCAGTGCATTGGCTCCAACCAATATCAATGCCAGACCTGCAACCAATATAAAGATATTCCAAATCATAACTTTTAGTTTATTGTTTTTTACGGTTGCAAAGATATAGTTTAATATTATATTTCCTCAGCCAACCACATTTTTATTGCAGGAACTTTCTCGCGGCTTATCTGTATTGAACCTTCAAACTCGGGTGATACGCTTACTGTCATCTTCCCGTTGAAATAGTTCTGTACGTTTCTTATGCATCCGGCAGACAGGATAAACTGCCTGTTTACACGCATAAACTGTTTCGGGTCAAGCTGTTCTTCCAGTTTCGTGAGCGGATAGTCTATGAGATGCCTTTTCCTGTCGTTGGTTATTGCGAACGTGGTTTTATCCTCCGAATAGAAATAAGCTATATCAGACACCATTATGGTGTAGAAACGTTTGGGCGATGATATGAGAAATCTTGTGCGATACTGCTTCTCCTGTTTATCGGTAAAGGTTTTCAGAAGTTGTTCTATACCTTCGTAGTGGAATTTAGCCCCATTGTCTGCCATATAAAAACGCTCGAACTTTTCTATGGCATCGTTCAGCCTTTCCTTGTGTATAGGTTTCAACAGATAGTCAATGCTGTTCACACTGAATGCCCGTACAGCATATTCATCGTATGCCGTGGTGAAAATAATCATACTTTGGGGCTTGGCCTGCTCTATGAACAGGAATGATATGCCGTCGTTAAGCTGTATGTCGAGGAAAATTATGTCCGGATGCGGATTGACGGCAAACCATTCCACTGCATCTTCTATCATTCCCGGCAATACTGTGATTTCCCATTCCGGACGCAGTGCGCCCACCATCTTGTTAAGCAGGCGTGCGGCAGGGATTTCGTCTTCTATAATTACGGCTCTAATCTTACTCATATATCAAAGGTAGTTTTACTGTAAATATTTTGTTTTCATCTTCTATAATGATATCCTTTCCGCAAATCATCCGGTAGCGTTGCAAAAGGTTTGCAAGACCTTTTCCTGATGAGGCTGCATTCTGCTTTTTTCTGACGGGATTTGATATACATATAAAAGAGGACTTACCGTTCCTTTCGCAGTAGATACTGATAATCATTGGTTTGCTTATGCTTATTACATTATGCTTTATAACATTTTCTATAAGCAGCTGCATGGTCAGCGGAGGTACAGACGTTTCTGTGATTGATTCATCAAGGCTGTTGGTTATTCCTATACAGTCGCCAAGCCTGACTTTGTGCAGTTGTATGTATTTGTCTATAAATTCAAGTTCCTCGCTCAGTTTTACTGTATTCTTGTTCTGGCATATAAGAATATATCTGTATGTATCGGCAAGGTTTCTTGTAAATTCTATCGCATTGGAAGGCGAGTATTCTATTTCTGATATAAGTGTATTCAGATTATTGAACAGGAAATGAGGGTTCAGCTGGTTTTGTAGTGCCTGATATTTGGCCAGTGCATTTGCCTTTTCAAGTTCTTCGGCATGCCTGTAAAGCCTTACGAGGTCTGCATAAAACTTATTCTGCATGAACTGGCCCACTATTATAATCTCGATGAACCATACTCCAAGAATAATTGTTATACCGTTTTGTTGCAGATTAAACGGATTAGTGACCCCTACCATGTATTTGGATGTAACAAGCATCAGATAGTTTACAGCCAGAAGTACAATGCCACATATTATCATAGCTATAGATAATGCCCTTTTATCTTTCAGAAAGTATTGGTAAAAGGACATCATCTTTTCATACACAAACCGTATGCTCAGGCCTATTCCGCAGAAGATGAAGGCCACAGCAGAGAAGGCCTTGAATGTAATCAGTTCGTCATGAAAACGGGATGGTATGTCAGCGTAGTTTATCAGTACGAAGTATGAAAAACACCCCAATCCAAGGTAAAGTATAATATCCGATAAATAACGTTTCATTGTTCCATGTTTTGTCAACGATATAAAGATAGTGAATTAGTTTTTAGTTATTAGTTGTTTGTTGCCAATAAAAACTTAAAACCTTTCTCCTCTTGCCCTTTCAAGTCCGCTTCTGGCTATCTGTGCATTAAGTTTGGACTGGATGAAGTTCACCTTTGCTTCAAGATGATAGATTTCTGCATTGATAACTTCCACTATTGAAATGTTTCCTTCACGGTATTTTTCCAATGCCAGCTCCTTGCTCTCTTCCGCCTTGTTGAGCGAACTCTCTGTAAGAGAAACTTTTCTTACAGCCTGTGAATAGTTATAGAAGGCTGTTTCCACTTCCAGACGTATATTGTCGGTCACTTTCCTTTGGTTTTCTGTAGCCATGTCGATGGCATACTTTCCTGCCTTGCGTGTGTTTCTGCGTTTGCCCCATTCGAATATAGGTACGCTCAGTTTAGCATATATGGCATAGTTAGGGTTCAGGTCTGCCTTGAAGTTATAGCCGGGCGAAGAGTAGCTTCCGTCTATACCTACTGACAGTTTGGGCAAGTACTGAGAGTTGGCAAGTCTTGCCGATGATTTCTGCAAATCAATATTTCCGCTTGCAATAAGCATTTCCGGGCGTGAAGTCATGGCCATATCTATCAAGCCTGAATATGAAGGTTCTTCTTTCAGAGGAATTACTATCGAGTCCGTAGGAACTTCTTCGTCGAAAGGTATTCCGGAGAATGAATTCATCGACATTCTTGCTACCTCTGCATCATTGAGTGACTGCACAAGGCGGTACTCCGCATCATTCAGTTTCACTTCAGCCATGAGTAGGTCGTTACGGTCTGTATATCCTTCGTTTACTCGGTCCTTTACCACATCTACCAGTAGTTCTATAGACTCCTTGAAGTCCTTTGCCACGAGTGTCATTTCCTGTCGTGCCACTTTATTCCAGTAATATACTTCGGCGTTGTATATAATGTTATTTGTAATACGTTTTATTTCGTATTGCGACATTTCATTTTCTTTTCTGGCTTTGTCATATCCAGCCTTTATAGCGCCTCCCATATATACCGGTTGTGCCAGGGTGAGTGAGGCTCCGTATTTCATATCGCGTCCCTGAAAGTACAGCGGGTCGGTGAGTGAAGGTATCTCCACTGACAGTTCCGATGGGTTACCTACATAGTTGAAGTTAGCATTACCGCTTAGCGACGGCAGGAAATCAGCCTTTGCCGATTTTTGCTTTTCATTGCTGATTTGTGAAGAAAGTACGGCAGAACGGATATCCTGATTGTATTCTTCCACTTTCGAACGGTATTGCTGCAACAGTCCGGAAGTCTGAGCGTGGATACTTCCGGCAATAAATGTTGCAGCTATATATATTAGAGGGGTTTTCATTTTAGTTCTTAGTTGTTAGTTATTTCAACTCAATTTTATAGAATATGGCATATAAAGCCGGAGTTACGAACAGTGTCAGCATGGTAGCGAATGTCAGTCCGAATACGATTGTGGCTGCCATACCTCCGAACACTACATCGAACAGCAGAGGTATGCTTCCAAATACCGTAGTAAGTGCTGCCATAAGTACGGGACGTACTCTAGATACTGTAGCCTCAATAACTGCCGTATGTGCTTCCAGGCCATTCCTGCGCTGGATGTTTACTTCGTCAAGCAGTACTATGACATTCTTTATAATCATACCTAACAATCCAAGCCAGCCTGCAATACAGAAGAAACCGAACTGGAATCCTGTAATGAGCAATCCTGTCACCACACCTATGATGGACAACGGAAGAATCAGGAATATTATCAGAGGTTGTCTGAAATTGCCGAACAGCATTACTAGTATCACAATAAGCATTATGATGGCAAGCGGGAAATATTTGGTCAATGCTTCCATTGCTTCTTTCTGATCCTTGTACTGTGAGTCCCAGAAGAAAGTATATCCTTCGGGCAACTCTATGTTCTCTATTTCCTCGCGAATTTCATTATGCACTTCCTTCATCGTATATCCGCGTTTCACGTCGCATTGTGCTGCCATTGACAACTTACGGTTATAAGTCCTTACCAAAGGATATTCCCATCCGCTAGTTATTCCTTCGGCCACCTGTGCGAGTGGAGCAGAGTTTTTGCCGTTCCATATCTGGAGATCCTTTATGTATTCAGTATCCCATGTTTCAGGTTTTTCAGTGATGAGGCGAACAGGAACTTTGTTCTCTCCGTCCCTATATACTCCTATTGTAGTACCGTCATATACTGATTTTACGGCATTCATCATGTCAGCACGTCCTATGTTCAGCATACCTGCCTTAACAGGGTCGTATCCGGCTTCGATAACCATAGCCATGTTTCCCCATTCGTTACGTGCATTCAGAACTTTTGTGCTCTTCTTCATTATTTCAATAGCTATGTTTGTCAGTGAATCCAATATTGCCGGGTCATCTCCGCAAAATCTGGCTTCAATCAGAGCCTGTGGTATGGAGTTGATTTCAAAGCTGTTCACCTTCACTACAGCTTCAGGTATTAGGTCAGGAAGCTCTTCGTATAACACGGCCTGAAGTTCTTTCGATTTCTCCGGCGATTCTGCTTCAATCAGGCATTGTGCATAGTTTGACTGCGGGCCATAAGCAGTATTAGCCAGGTAGTATCTTGGGGGAGTCTGACCTATGTACGATGATACGGTTTTAACTCCTTCTTTGTGCATTAACAAATCGCTCAGAGAATCTGCTTTCCTTTCAGTCTCCTCTATTTTTGTACCCTCAGGCATCCACATTTCTATGGTGAAATATTGCTTGTTCAGCAGTGGCATGAACTGTTGTGGTATGAATCTGAAAGCCCATGCCGAAACAATGAGGAGAACCACCATACATGCCGTTACGGTGTATTTTTTCCTTATCATGAATCTTAGCGACTTGCGGAAAAAGTCGTATATTCTGCCGCTGAACAGTTCCTGTTTCAACTCCTCCGGACGCGGACGGCGTACAAACTCCTGCACGAAGAACACATTCTGTGTTATTGCTAATATCCAGCTCAGAAGAAGAGATACGGCTATAACGATGAAGAGTGATTCAAGAATCTCGCCTGTGATGTGTGGTGACAGATAGACAGGCAGGAATGTAAGTATGGCTATAAGTGTAGCTCCAAGCAACGGCATGGCTGTTGAACTTGCGGCATTGATTATTGCAATGCGCTTACGCATACCACGCTGCATGTTTACAAGTGTCGCATCGTAAACGACTATGGCGTTGTCCACCAGCATACCCATTGCAATGATGATTGCCGCCAGTGACATACGTTGCAGGGCAATACCTGTAGCCTGCATATATATCAGAGTACCGAGAATGGAGAATATCAGTCCGCTACCTATCAGAAAACCGTTTTTCAGTCCGATGAAAAACAGCAAGACTGCCACAACGGTTATGACTGATACTATGAGGTTTATAATGAAACCGTCGTTTGCCACATCCGACTCGTGTCCCTGGTCGTATAGTATATTTATATTGAAACCTTCGGGAAGAGAACTCCTAAGTTCTTCCATACGTTCTGATATTAGTTTTGCCATTTCTACCACATTACCGTCCGAAACGGTGGAAATAGCTATGCCCACAGCTGGAACATTTGCTGTCTTCATTATGCTTGTGGCAGGGTGGGAGTAGCTTTCTGATATTTGGGCTATTTCTCCAAGACGGAAATACTCGCCTTTTGAATTGCTTACGGTAAGGTTCTCGATTTCTTCCGTGCTGTTGAAACTGCCTGTTGACTGTACTCTTATCCTGTTCTTGTCAGTTTCCATTGCTCCGGCATCTACAATGCGGTTCTGGCGGTCGAAGGCAGTGGCAATATCGTTTATGGTTACGCCACACGATGTCATCAGGTTAGGCTTGATAGAAATATCTATAGTTCTGGTCTGTACTCCGAACAGTTCTATTCTTGCCACATCCTTTACGTTCAGCAGTTCGTTCTTTATATCTTTTGCGCAGTCCTCCAGCTCTCTGTAACTGCGCGTCTCGCTGCTCAGAGAATAGAAAACACCTAATACATCTCCAAAATCATCATTTACTTTCGAAGGTCCTGCACCCTGGGGCAACTTGTTCTGAACGTCGTTTACCTTTCTGCGGAGCTTGTCCCACAGCTGCTGCATGTCTTTTGCGCGGATTTCTTTCTTTACGTATACTGTTATTTTCGACAGTCCTGCACGGTTGTCGCTTTTCAGATAATAAAGTTCTCCGAGCGACTGTATAGACTCCTCCAATACATCTGTCACTTGCTGCTGTACTTCCAAAGGTGATGCACCGGGGTAGGTGGTAGTCACTACTGCCTGTTTGATGGTGAATGGCGCGTCTTCCAGTTTTCCCATCCCGGAGTAGGCTACCACACCTCCGGCTATTATCAGTATGAGCAACAGCCATGTCAAAGCCTTATTGTTGAGGGAAAATTTTACAAATGCTTTCATGAATGTATATATCTTATTCTACTATGGTTACCTGTTTCTTGTCCGAAAGCTGATAAAGCTTGGAAACTGCTATATTGTCGCCTGCGGCAAGTCCTGATGTTATTTCTATGCTATTGTTTTTGGTAAGTCTGCCTGTTTTTACTTGTGTAAGTCTTGCTGTGTTACCGTTTTCTATTTTCCATACATACTCGCCTTTAGAACTGTTATGGCAAACAGCCGTTTGAGGGATGACTACTGTTCCATTGACAGAAGATGATGAAGAAAAAGAAATAGGGTAAGATATAATTATAGAACCCGTCATCCCTCCCATAAGGCTGTTGTCTTTATTGTCTATTATCAAAGTAAGAAGGTATGATATGTTGTTTTCGGCAGTACTTTGTGTCACAAATGTTTCTTCTGGCTTGAATGTTTGCTCTGGCAGAATGGAAAAGTCGGCCGAGATATTCATTTGTTCTTTTTTCTGGAATGAACTTGCAATACTTTCTGTAATGTATGCCTCTGCCTTGACTTTTGACAAGTCGATGAATGTTACTACCGGAACTGATGCTTTTACATCTGAATATTTCTCTATATGGGTCTGTTGAATATACCCATCGAAAGGAGCATATATTTTTGTGTCATTCAATGCATTTGTCGCATCATCATAATCAGTTTTGGCTTTTTCGTAGTCGGCTAGTGCTTTTTCAAAATTTGCGGCAGAAATATTGTCTCTTTCATAAAGTGCAGAGATTCTTCTATATTCCGATTCCGCCTGTGCTAGTGTTGTGGCTGTTCTTTTCTGGCGTATGACATAGTCACGGTCGTCTATAGATGCAATCAGCTCTCCTTTTCTGAAGAATTGTCCGTTTTGCACGTCAAATGTCTTTACCGGTCCTGCCACACGGAAGGATAGTTCTGTCACTCTGTAAGGTTTGGAAATGAATGTATAGCTTCTAGTGCTTTCTCTTGGTGCTTCGATGGCTTTTGTCGTTTTTACTGCAGTAGGTTTTTCCTCCTTCGTTGCAGAATATTGACATGCGCACATGCTGCAGATGATACATGTTAATAATAAAATAATCTTCATAATCTTCATATGTTTATTTGTTTCGTAGTTTAATGGAGAAGGAACACGGTTATTTTTCTGATAGATGTTTAAGAGGCAATTGCAGTTGTAGTCCGTGTTCCTTATAATCCGCCTTTTACATCTGCAAAAGTACACGTGTATGGCTTATTAGTAAATAATGATTATACCCAATCGGGGAATGAGGTTTCTGAAGTGTGTTTTTTGTTTGCTGAAGTGAATACGTGTATTTTGTATACTAGTCGTTGTGGATGATTTTTGTTTAGTATACTTTTTTCGGAAAAACAAGAGTAAAAAATGGTTTGTCTATGCATGATTATCGTCACACGTTCGTGTCACTCTCGTCATACGTTCGTGTAACGCGTGTAACACCTTCGTGTGACGCGTGTGACACGTACGTGTTACGCTAAAATAGTAGTGGAATTTTAAATAAGAAAAGTGAGGAATAAAATGAAGATATGAAGAAAAATATCTTTTTCAAGAAAAAAAACTGGAAATATATTGCCAATTAAAAAAAAAGTAGTACCTTTGCATCGCAATTGACAAAGAGACCTTTTCGGGCGTTTAGCTCAGCTGGTTCAGAGCATCTGCCTTACAAGCAGAGGGTCGGC
>artificially_reared_1__coassemble_272_pt1 | contig 26661 bp, 22 predicted proteins | sample artificially_reared_1__metabat2_low_PE_002 | metagenome-assembled genome bin artificially_reared_1 | reverse complement strand
CCTATCGTTATGGAAGTTCCTGTTAAATTGGAAGGTCTTGCAGAAGGTGTTAAAGCCGGTGGTAAGTTGGCATTACAGGTACGTAAACTTAAAGTAAAAGCTTTGTACAATGTTATTCCTGAAAAACTTGTAGTTGACGTTACTAACTTAGGTCTTGGTAAGACTATCAAGGTTGGTGAGTTGAGCTATGAAGGATTGCAGCTTTTGAATGCAAAAGAAGCAGTGGTATGTGCTGTTAAATTGACTCGTGCAGCTCGTGGTGCTCAGGCAGCAGCAGCTTCTGGTAAGAAATAAGTAATAGTTTAAAAACTAATACACAACAACAAATCCGTATTTAATGAAATATCTGATAGTAGGATTGGGAAATATCGGTGATGAATACCGTAACACCCGTCACAATATAGGATTTATGGTATTGGACGCCCTTGCTAAGGCGTCCAATATTGTTTTTAGCGATAAGAGATATGGTGCTGTAGCAAACATGTCATTGAAAGGAAAACAATTGTTCTTGCTAAAACCATCCACATACATGAATCTTAGTGGAAATGCCGTACGATATTGGATGCAACAAGAAAAAATTCCACTTGAGAATATACTTATAATAGTAGATGATTTAGCACTGCCATTGGGAACTCTACGTCTGAAAGGAAAAGGAAGTGATGCAGGACATAATGGCCTGAAGCATATTGCAGCAACATTAGGTACACAAAACTATTCACGCCTTAGATTTGGTATAGGCAATGACTTTCCTAAAGGGGGACAAATAGACTTTGTACTTGGTCAATTTGACGATGAAGCCAAAAAAATTCTTCCCGAAAGAATAGAACTTGCAGGTGAAATTATAAAAAGCTTCTGTCTGGCAGGATTGAACAATACTATGAACCAATATAACAACAAATAAGTATGTCAGAAGCCAGAATCGATAAATGGTTATGGGCAGCCAGAATATTCAAAACCAGAACCATAGCTGCTGATGCTTGTAAAAAAGGCAGAATTAGTATAAATGGTGCTCAAGTAAAACCATCCAGAATGATTAAACCTGGAGATATTATCAATGTAAAAAAGTCTCCAATCACATATTCATTTAAAGTATTACAAGCCATAGAAAAACGTGTTGGTGCAAAACTTGTACCGGAAATAATGGAAAATGTAACAACACCTGACCAGTATGAACTTCTTGAAATGAGTAAGATTAGTGGGTTCATTGATAGGGCAAGAGGCACAGGACGACCAACCAAGAAAGACAGACGTAGTTTGGATGAATTCTTTACACCTGAATATTTTGATGATTTTGACTTTGACTTCGATGACGATAATGATGAGGACAACATTCAGGAGAAAAATGATTAATCAAAAATAAAAAATAAAAGCCGTATCGATAATATCCATGAGCAAAGATATTAAGATACGGCTTTCTAGCGATTAAAGATATAGAATGAAAATATATGGGTGTTTTGTGTTGTTTTTCTTACAATGCAAAGATACATATCTTTCTTTTATGTAGTAAAAAACAAGATGTACATGAGTATATATTAATATATTGATTATCAAGCAATTGATAATTTATATGATGTACAAATCAGAAAACACCCCATCAAAATTCGGCAATAAATTCGTCGAAACTGATATTTTCAATACCCATTTTCTCTTTTAATCTCATTTTACGTCTGGAAATGCTGGCTTTAGCAATGTGATATATTTCAGACAACAACGACATTGACAATTCCATTTTAACCAGACAGCAGAAACGAATTTCATCTTCAGTCAGTTGTGGACAATATTCCTTCAATCTACGTGAAAACATATCAAAACATGCATCAGCATTACCTATAATAATATCCCAGTCATCATCCGAAAGATGAAGTGCCCCCTGCGCATTTTGCCTTCTCATTATTATGGGCAGAGTTACATTGTTTAGTTGCTTGTAATAATCAATATTCCGATTAAGTTTTTCAATTTCCTGTTGTCTTAACTCTTCCTGATTACGGGCAAGAGAAATCTCTGCATCCCTACGTTTTATCGTTTCTTCCATTTTAAGACAAGTTTCTTCCCTTAAACGTTCAGTAAGTTTTCGTTTATTAGAACGATAATAATGTAATAAAACAGAAAGAATCATTATCAAAATTAAAGCGACAAGAAGAAAATTTGAAAACATTAACTGACTGGATGCCGCTTGCATTTCAGCTTTATTTGCACGGTCTTTCTGGATATTATATTCATGAATACCACGCATCTTTTCAAGCAATTCATCCCTCCTATCCAATACTATAGAATCGACAACTTCAGTATACTTAATCAGAAATTCATGAGCTTGAGGAAGCATCCTCAACTTGTCGTATGCTTCTGATATAGTACGATATGCCCTTACACGAAAAGTTATATCAACATTATATATATTAGGATCTATATAATATTTAGCAGAATCTAAAGCCCCTTTCTTGGCATAAGCAAGCCCCTTCATCATCAGAAACTCATTTTTCAACTTAGGAACTCTACATATCTCTATACCTTTATCAGCAAAATAAACAACACTGTCAGAATATCCTGATTGCATGTAAGCGCGTGCAAGATGTTTGTATATATCACATTTTGTACTGTTATTGTCATGTATGATTCCAAGTGCTTTGCGTAAAGTGGCATATACATTACTCATATCTTTTTTATTCAGAAAATGCAAAGCCTGTTCATGAAGATACTCTATATTGGCAGATGAATCATGCAATGACTTAAGCAAACGCTCGGCAGACTTCATGTACCCTTCTTCCATTTCAAGCCTCATCTTGAAACGGTATATCCTAGCCAGTTCCAGATTTATCTTGAAATGCAACATACTGTCGGCACCTGCAAATTTACCAGCCATCACATAACTGTCTATAGCTCTGAGAAGATAAAAATTCCTACGCTGGATTTCACCTTGATAGAAGTATGCCATAGCAAGACAAGAGTCCATTTTTTCTCGCGAAAAAATATTGATAGAAAAATTCAATATGGAATCATTTTTTGGAAAGCTGTCCTTTTCGCATAACTCTTTTACAGCAGACAGTTCACTGACAGCACGTCGTACTTCTGTTTTTTTACTATTGGAACAAGATGATACTACAAAAACTAAAACAAAGAAAGATAGCAGATATCTGAAAAAACTGTATATCGACATAAAACGTATATAAGGTTAATATTATTACGAAGATACAAAACCGTATCAATATTAATATAATATGCAGATTTTTCAGATATCTTTTTTCACTCTTTTAAGGGTTATATACAGGAATAAACTATCAAGATTCAAAAAGACTGTTCAATGCTGATTCCTCCCCTACTACCCATACTATATCACCAACCTGTAATTCTGCATCCACATCAGGCTGATGTAATGACATATCGTCCGATGATTCCACTCCTACCACCAGACAATGATATTTGTTTCTTATTCCGCTTTCACGGATTGTCTTACCAACGAACTTCGAATTATCTGTTACGACAAACTGTTTGAGAAGCATCTCTTTCTTCTCAAAATCATCGTCTATACAGCCTTCTGATATAGCTTCAGCATGTTCGGCAAAAGCAGACAACTGTGAGTCGGAACCTATAACCTGAATAGTATCACCAGGGAATATCCTGGTCTGTCCGCCAGGAATATTTATTCTGTGTGTACCTCTTATTATTGATGCCACATGTACCCCAAACCTTTTTCCCAGGTTCAGTTCCATAAGCGTAAGTCCTGCCCACAATGAATCTGCAGAAATCTTTATGTCAGTCAGGTGTATATCTCTATCAAGCAATCGTCCTGCATATTCAGGCTTCTTACTTCCCCTATAAATCATAAACATATCCTTCGACCTCATATTCTGAACGAAAGTTCTCTCCATCAAAATGGACTGTTTCTTCAGGAAACGAGAGAATATCATAGTAAGAACAACAATTATTGCTACACCGACAACAATTGCAACCGATGCCTGGAACAAATGATTAATGACGTAGATAACAAATATCACTCCTATCACTATTCTGAGAATAACCACCGAGATAAGCGGAGCATGATTAAACCTGCTGTCTTTCCATAATGCCTTAAACTCTATAGAATGATTCTTCTTCATAATCATGGCACGCAAGAAAGGAGATATAAGAATTATAGTAATTGCAGCACCTGCCCATCGTCCCCACTTGTCGCCCAAAGACTCTGTAAGTAAAGGAAGAATGAAACTGAAAGATATAGTAATAGCTGCTACCGTCAATACCGAATAAATCACCGTAATTCTTATTATGGCATAAATCAGCGACTTCCAGTTACTCTGATAATTGGCTGGCTGACTTGAGCCAGAATATCTTTCTATCATATTCCTCCACTTCGGAGGCATACGCTTATCTACAAAATTATATGCCGGCACAGACAGACGTATCATATAAGGTGTCAGGAATGTAGTTATCACAGACACGGCCACAACTATAGGATACAGAAAATCACTTGTCACATTCAGGCTTACACCTAGCGATGCAATAATAAATGCGAACTCACCTATCTGTGTCAAACTGAAACCACACTGCATAGACGTTTTTAGAGACTGCCCTGAAAGCAGTACACCTCCAGTACCGAATATAGTCTGTCCCAATAGAATAGCAACTATAATAGATATAATAGGCCATATATACTCTACTATAAGATTAGGATCGACCATCATACCTACCGATACAAAGAATATGGCTCCGAACAAGTCTTTTACCGGAGCCACCAATTTTTCTATACGCTCCGAATCAAGAGTTTCTGCAAGTATGGAACCCATTATGAAGGCTCCAAACGCTGGAGAAAATCCAACCTTGGAAGCCAGGACTACCATTCCAAAACACATTCCCAAAGAGAAAATAAGAAGTGTTTCATCACTCATCAGCTTGCGCGACCGCTTCAGGAATGTAGGGATGAGGTACATACCGACCACAAACCACAATATAAGGAAAAACACCAGTTTCAAGATGCTTCCCACCATTTCCATTCCTTCAAAATTCTTACTCACAGCCATTGTAGATAGCATAACCATAAGTACAATAGCCAAAATGTCTTCTATAATAAGTATACTCAATACCAGACCGGTAAATTTCTGCTGTCGGATGCCCAAATCATCGAAGGCATTGTATATAATAGTAGTGGATGACATGGCAAGCATACCTCCCAAATAAATACAATCCATCTGTTTCCACCCGAATGTCCATCCTACAAATATTCCCACAGCTATCATACAAAGGATAATGGTACATGCAGAAATCACTGCCGAACCTCCAACCTTCATCAGTTTCTTGAAACTGAAATCAAGTCCAAGAGCAAACAAAAGAAATATCACACCTATGTCCGACCATGTTTTTATACTGTCGGCATCAGTCACAGAAGGAGTGAAAGTAAAATGCGGACTAGCCAGAAATCCGGCAACAATATACCCCAACACTAATGGCTGTTTCAGTTTCTTGAATACAAGAGTCATTATACCGGCACATATCAATATCAGGGCCAAATCACTTATCAAAGGAGCCAAATGAGACATAATCGTTATAAAATAGTTATTACATCCGCAAAATTACTAAATAAAATAATAGCAAAAGCGGAAGTATATGCTAAATTTCACATAAACTTCCGCCAAATAATATCAAAAAGACAATATTTTTATTTTCTGAAAGGTGGTTTCACTACAACAGCCTTAAGTTTCCTACCACGATTGTCAAGACATATTTCCGTACCAGGTTTCGAAAATTCCGTCTTTACATACCCCATACCTATACCAATCTTGCGTGTAGGAGACATGGTACCCGAAGTTACATTTCCTATAACGTTTCCTTCCACGTCAGTTAAAGAATAACCATGCCTTGGAATACCTCTGTCCAGCATCTCAAAACCTACAAGTTTACGTGAAACACCTTCAGCCTTCTGTTTCTCCAATGCAGCACGATTAGTAAAGTTCTTTCCATCCACGAACTTAGTTATCCATCCCAGTCCGGCTTCTATAGGCGAAGTGGTATCATCTATATCATTACCATACAGACAGAATCCCATTTCAAGTCTCAGTGTGTCGCGTGCTCCAAGTCCTATAGGTTTGATACCAAATTCCTTTCCTGCCTCAAACACTGCATCCCATACTTTTTCGGCATCCTGCGGGTAGAAATAAAGCTCAAAGCCTCCTGCGCCTGTATACCCGGTATTTGATATAATGACATTCTTCACACCTGCCAGCTCGCCTACCTTAAAAGTATAGTATGGTATATCAGACAATACTACATCCGTAAGTTTCTGAAGTGTATCAATAGCTTTCGGTCCCTGTATGGCAAGCTGTCCGATATTGTCGGACGAATTTTCCAGTTCTGCACCAACAGTGTTATGTGCCACACACCAGTTCCAGTCCTTTTCTATATTTGCAGCATTTACCACAAGCATATATTTATCAGGTTCATAGGCATAGACCAGCAGATCGTCCACTATTCCACCATCTTCATTAGGAAAACATGTATACTGAATCTTACCCGGAGTAAGAACAGCTGCATTATTAGAAGTAACCTGCTGAATGAACTCAAGAGCCGAAGGTCCTTTAACCCAAAACTCTCCCATATGCGAAACATCAAAAACTCCTACTCCCTGACAGACAGTGAGATGTTCTTCTATGATTCCGGAATATTCTATAGGCATGTTGTAACCAGCAAATTCATGCATCTTAGCCCCAAGAGCTATATGCTTCTCTGTAAATGGAGTTGTTTTCATAAGTATAAGTTTTAAGTTTGTGAGTTTTAAGTTATAGATTTATTGGTAAATCAGGCCGATAAGGTTTCTTTCAGAATCAGAAACCTTATCAACCACAAAGTATAATATCTGAATCAATATCTGTTTGCTGTAAGTTCGGCAATCTTTGCTATCACTTTCACAGCCTTTTCTATAGACTGAACAGGAACAAATTCATATCTTCCGTGGAAGTTAAGTCCTCCCGCAAAGATATTCGGGCAAGGCAATCCCTTGAACGACAACTGTGCACCGTCAGTACCTCCACGTATAGCCTTAACCTTAGGTTCAACTCCGGCTTCCTTCATCGCACCAAAGGCAATATCTATAATGTGCATCAACGGCTCAACTTCCTGACGCATATTGTAATACTGGTCTTTAAGTTCTACAGCAACAATTTCACTGCCATATTTAGCATTGATTTTGTTTGCACAATCTTTCACGAAAACTTTTCTGTTTTCAAATTTTTCCCTGTCATGATCGCGGATGATATATGAAAGTTCAGACTGTTCCACCTCACCCTTCATCCCTACCAGGTGATAGAAACCTTCGTAACCTTCAGTAGTGGCAGGAGTCTCATCGGCAGGCAGCATAGACATAAACTCATTGGCTACAAGCATAGAGTTTATCATCTTGTTTTTCGCATATCCCGGATGTACGTTTCTACCTTTTATAGTAACTTTAGCTGCTGCAGCATTGAAATTCTCGAATTCAAGTTCTCCCACTTCACCACCGTCCATGGTATATGCCCACTTGGCACCGAATTTCTCAACATTGAATTTGTGTGCACCTAGTCCTATCTCTTCGTCAGGATTAAATCCTATTCTGATTTTTCCATGCTTTATTTCCGGATGTTCTTTAAGATAAGCCATTGCCGATACTATTTCTGCAATACCGGCCTTATCGTCAGCACCAAGAAGAGTATGTCCGTCTGTCACGATAAGGTCTTCACCCTTATGGTCAAGAAGTTCAGGAAATTGCGAAGGCGAAAGGACTATACCATCCTCATTGCATAACACGATGTCAGTACCGTCATAATTCTCTACTATACGAGGCTTTACATTTGCACCACTCATGTCCGGACTTGTATCCATATGGGCAATAAATCCTATCACTGGTACAGGTCTGTCTATATTTGCTGGCAAAGTGGCAAAAAGATAACCATTCTCGTCGAGAGAAATCTCCTCAAGTCCGAGTTCCTGAAGTTCCTGCTGAAGGTACTTTGCAAAAACCATCTGTTTTGCAGTACTTGGAGTAACGCCAGTATTCTCGTCCGACTGGGTATCAAAAGTCACATACTTTAAAAATCTGTCTATTACTGTCATGTTTTTTATATGTTAATTGTTGGTTGATGTAAAGTTAAATAAATGGTTTATAATAACAAAAATACATATCCTTTTTTTGGTTATTTTCATACATGGAAACTCATTTAAAAAGAAATACATCTTAAAAACCAAAAACTATTATCAATAGAACATTAAACTATTAAGTAAGTTTAGTACTTTTGTACCCAAAAATAAATAGAATGAAATTATATCCTACATTATTAATTATAGCGTACTTGATTGCGCTTCCTTTAAAATCCTTAGGACAGGAGGCCGAAATAGTAAAACATGGCATACCTATAGCAGGTGACACAACAGCTGTTTTAAGCAAAAAAGAACTCAAAAAACAAAAAAAGGCAAACAGAAACGTACATTACAATATACTTGGCGGTCCAAGCTATACACCGGACTTCGGGTTGCTGGTAGGTGGTAGTGCACTGGTCACCTTCAGCATGAATCCCAAAGACAGTACCATGAAACGTTCAGTAGTGCCGGCTTCTGTAGCACTGATGTTCAATGGCGGACTGAACATCGTCGTAAAGCCTCAACTGTTCTTCAAAGATGACAAATTCCGTATCTTCGGACAATTCATATACAAGAATACTCAGGAAAACTATTACGGCGTGGGATATACTACCAACAAAAACTATATCCGCGGCAAAGAAACCAGCCAATACAAATACAGCGGAATACAGATTAACCCTTGGTTCCTTTTCCGTGTAAAAGAAAGCAACTTTTTTGTCGGTCCGCAAATAGACTTAAACTATGACCATATGATGAATGTGGCCGAAGGCATTACCTTGGACAAAAACTATATAAAAGCCGGAGGTACTGCCGACGGATACAGTAATTTCAGTTCTGGTCTTGGCTTCCTGCTAAGTTATGACACACGCGACATTCCAGCCAATCCATATAAAGGTCTGTATTTTGATTTCCGTGGTATAATGTATCAGAAATGGTTAGGCGGAGACGATAACTACTACCGTTTGGAGTTCGACTACCGCCAGTACAAGTCTGTAGGAAAAAGGAAAGTACTGGCATGGACAGTACAGAGCAAAAACGTGTTCGGAAATAATATCCCTCTGAACAAGTATGTACTTAGCGGTACGCCATTCGACTTAAGAGGATATTACATGGGACAGTTCCGCGACAAATCATCCCACCTTGCCATACTGGAATACAGGCAGATGTTCAATACCGACAAGAGTAATCTATGGAAGAAAATAGCCAACCGCTTGGGATACGTAGTATGGGGAGGTGCAGGTTTTATGGGACCAAATCCTGGAAAAATTGAAGGTGTACTTCCCAATGCCGGTGTAGGTCTGAGAATAGAAGTACAGCCGCGCATGAACTTCAGACTTGACATAGGAAGGGACTTCGTCAACAAGCAAAACCTTTTCTATGTAAATATGACAGAAGCATTCTGATAAAACATTCCGTATAATAAAAAACTCCGCCAGGCGATGAACCTGCGGAGTTTTTTTATTTATTCTATATCCTATCTGTGTATCAGAAACAGCTGGAACCATCGAAACAGTGTGTACAAACCTTGCACTTAGGAAGTCCGATTGCCTCGATAAGAGTTTCAAGAGTGTTGAACTTAAGCGAAGTAAGTCCGAAACGTGCTCTTATACGTTCCACCAATTCCTTATATTCAGGCGAATCAGTAGTGGCATACTTGTCAAGTTTCGCATTCTCGTCACCTTCTATTTCCTTTATTATACGACGGGTGATAAGTTCCATGTCACTCTTTGATGATGTGAAACCGATGAACGGACATCCGTATATAAGCGGTGGACATGCTATACGCATGTGTACTTCCTTTGCTCCGTAATCATAAAGAACATTCACATTATCGCGAAGCTGAGTACCACGAACTATCGAATCATCGCAGAAAAGAAGTCTCTTTCCCTGAAGCATTGAGCGGTTAGGGATAAGTTTCATCTTAGCCACCAGCGAACGCATGCTCTGATTACTAGGAGTAAAACTTCGAGGCCATGTAGGAGTATATTTTGCTATAGCACGATGATAAGGAATACCTTTTCCTTCGGCATAACCAAGCGCCATACCTACGCCCGAATCAGGAATACCACAAGCGCAGTCCACTTCAGAATCGTCAGTCTGTCCCATCTTGTAACCGGACATGAAACGCACTTCCTCAACATTTCTGCCCTCGTATGAAGAAACAGGGAACCCATAATATACCCACAAAAAAGAGCAGATCTGCATTTTGTCATTAGGTTTGCGCATCTGCTCCAGTCCATCGGCACGCATACGGATAATTTCTCCCGGGCCGACATATTTTTCTATTTCAAAATCAAGATTTGGTAAACTGCTTGACTCACTTGTTGCAGCATATGCACCATTCTTCTTACCAATGATAATCGGAGTACGTCCCCACTTGTCGCGTGCCACGATTATACCATCTTCTGTAAGAATAAGCATGGAGCAAGAACCTTTTATCTTGTTGAATACATTCTCTATACCATCCACAAAATCCTTTCCCTGAACAATAAGCAATGCAACAAGTTCTGTCTGATTGGTTTTACCCATACTCATTTCCGACAGATGCATGTTCGACGCAAGAAGTTCTTCCACCAACTCCTCTTCATTATTGATTTTAGCCACTGTTACTATTGCAAACTTACCCAAGTGAGAGTTAATCATTATAGGTTGCGGATCGGTATCGCTTATAACACCAATACCGGCATTTCCCTTAAATTGCGGCAACTCTGATTCGAACTTGGTGCGAAAATAAGAACTTTCCAAACTGTGGATAGCGCGCATGAAACCCTCACCTGCAGAATATGTAGCCATTCCGGCACGCTTAGTGCCGAGGTGAGAATTATAGTCTGTGCCGTAAAACAAATCGGTCACACATTCAGCCTTAGAGACTGTACCAAAAAAACCTCCCATTCTTTTTAAGCAATTAAATTAGTTTAAGCGGAACAAATGTACAAAAAAATCAGAGAAAATTCATAAAAAGAGACCTATAAAGCTTACAAAAAATTCACTTTACCTACAATATGTAAACAAAAAAAACTGTTTTGTTTTGGATAAAATCCAGTTTGCACTACCTTTACAGCAAATAAAAACTTAATGACCAAATGATACAAAAAACTTACAAGGCTTATCTTTTCGACTTCGATTATACACTTGCCGATTCGTCACGCGGCATAGTGATGTGTTTCAGAAACGTGCTCGACATGCACGGACATCAAGGCATCAGCGATGATACAATAAAACGTACTATAGGAAAAACCCTTGAAGAATCGTTCACTATCCTTACAGGCATAACAGACAAACAGACACTAGCCGCCTATCGAAAGGATTATGTAGCTCAAGCCGATAAACTTATGACAGCTAATACAGTATTGTTTCCCGAAACTCTTGATGTACTGTCGCATCTGAAAGAAAAGGGTGTTAAAATCGGAATAATCTCCACCAAATACAGATACAGGATAATGGAACTTTTAGGGAAGAAACTGCCCGAAGGTTTTCTGGACATTATAGTGGGCGGTGAGGATGTAAAGACACCTAAACCGTCGCCGGAAGGACTTATATTTGCAATAAACCATTTGGAATTGGGTAAGAACGATGTTCTGTATTGCGGAGACAGTACAGTAGATGCCGAAACTGCACTCAATGCTAGTGTCGATTTTGCCGGAATACTGCATGGAATGACTACACGCGAGGAACTTGAGGCATATCCACATATAGGAATAATGAGCTCACTCAATGAACTGCTATAAAGGCAACCGACAAAAATATATTACCAATATTTTTCAGCCAGCAAACTTGCCAAAGACTCCTGTTCATTATTATTTTAAGATTTGTAATATCACAGTTTGAACAAACGCAAGATATTTTTGGAGTCACACGTTCGTGTGACGACAGTTATACCTAGGTGTTACTGTCGTCACACGAACGTGTAACGACAGTAACACGAATGTGTGACGGGAATTATAAAAAGAAACCAATAATATAAAAACAAAAAGCGATGATTGCTCCCCGACGGAACAGTCATCGCTTTTCATATAAATATAAAATATTTTATTCTTTTATTCTGATTAGCATATTTGCCAGAATAGCAGTAAGTCCACCAGTCGTAATACCTGACGAGAATATGTTCTTCACTGTGTCAGGTAGCTGCGATAGAATGTCAGGAACCAATTCCACACTCAATCCGAAAGAAAAACTCAATGCCATCACAAGTGTAGCCTTTCTGTCAATCTTCTGAGATGCTATAATACGTATACCGGCTGCAGCTACAGTACCGAACATCAGCAGTGTTGCACCTCCAAGTACCGGTTCAGGCATAAGCGAGAACACCAGACCTACAGCAGGGAAAAGTCCCAACAGGATGAGAAATCCGGCAATAAAATATCCCACATAACGGCTGGCAACACCTGTCAGCTGAATCATACCATTGTTCTGTGCAAAGATAGAGTTAGGGAATGAATTGAAAATACCAGCAAGCATAGAGTTGAAACCATCGGCAAGGATACCTCCTGAAGCACGCTTCACAAACTTCTCACCTTCCACCGGTTCGCCTGATATAAGAGAGTTTGCGGTAACGTCGCCATATGCCTCAATTGCTGTGATTAGATAAACAAGTCCCAAACCTATAATAGCAGAAATGTCAAACGAAATTCCGTATTTGAAAGGTACAGGTATATTGAATCCACCATAACTCTGTACTGAAGAGAAATCAACCATACCTAAAGCCCAAGCTACAACGTATCCCACCAAAAGACCTATTACGATGGAACTCATACGCAGATAGCGGTTAGAGCTACGGTTGAAAATGATGATAAGCACAAGAACAAGAGCTGCAAGCCCCACATGCTGGAATGCACCGAAAGTACCATCGTTCTGTGCAGCAACACCACCGCCACATGCAGAGATACCTACCTTGATAAGGCTCATACCGATAAGAGTTACCACAATACCTGAAACAAGAGGAGTGATAATCTTACGTGTATATTTCAATACTCGGCTTATAAGCATTTCCACAGTAGAAGCTGCTATCGTTGCGCCAAAAATAGAAGACAAACCTCCTGTAAGTCCGGCAGAAATAATAGGACCGATAAAAGAGAAACTTGTTCCCTGAATACAAAGAAGTCCGCAACCGATAGGACCTACTCTCCTACACTGGATGAAAGTAGAGATACCTGATGCAAAAAGCGCCATGGAAACCAGGAAACCAGTTGTTTCGATGTCAAGTCCCAATGCTCCGGCAATAATAAGCGGAGGAGTGATGATTGCCACGAAAATGGCCAACAAATGCTGTAAGGCCGCAAAAATGGTATCCTTCAAAGGTGGGCGGTCGTTAAGTCCGTAAATCAGCCCCTCGCCCGGGGCTACATTTTGTTCATTTTCCATTCTTTAAAATTTGAGTTTTTGAGTTTATCTATTAGTTAATCTTCTTTAAGGACTATCTTGCAGTTGTCAAGGCTTTCAATAATGGCAAGCGATTCCACATGAACACCCATATTTCTGAGCTGTTCGCCTCCATGCTGGAATGACTTTTCAATAAGGAATCCCATACCAACAAGCTCTGCACCTGCCTTGTTCACCAAATCAATGATACCTTTAGCCGCATTTCCGTTTGCAAGGAAATCATCAATGAAAAGCACCTTGTCGCCCGGACACAGATAGTCACTGCTCACACAAACATCATAATTTCTGTCCTTAGTGAAAGAATAAACCGTAGTAGTAATCATATTTTCCATCGTGCTGGGTTTCTTCTTCTTTGCAAAAACCACAGGAAGTTCAAGCAAATAGCCCACCATAATGGCCGGAGCAATACCACTGGCTTCAATAGTCAGCACTTTGTTAATTTTGGTACTGGCAAAACGCCTTACAAATTCCACCGCCATGGATTTCATCAGAATAGGGTCCATCTGATGATTGATAAAGTTGTCAACTTTAAGGATACCACCTTCAAAACATTTTCCGTCTCGCAATATCCGTTCCTTCAGTGCTTTCATACGTGCAACTAATTATTAAAAGAGTTTCTAAAATATTTTAAGGTGCAAAATTACAAGAAAATTCTTTATGTATTACAAAACAATGACAATATATTACATCGAAGTACCAATTAATACTATATCTTCCAGCATAATGACATTCCAATCACGTACTTCGTTGCCTATCATTGACAATTCACCATCGACAAGTCTTAACGTCAACTTATTAAAACTTCCTGCCGTGAGGCTTTTCACTAGATCTGCAGATGCTTCATATTTATGTCCATCCACTGTATACCTCAAAGTAAATTTAAGAGGTTCGTTCATTACTACAGGATTGACAAGTACTGTTACCGATGACAGCGAAGACAAATCCTCTATCTTCAAAACAGACACTTCTTCTGTTCCGCTTTTCTTCATTCCCGGCGACGACGAATCAAACGAATATACATAAGGAGTAACTATACCTTCGCCCGAAAACGTACAGCTCTCCATGACGAAAGATTGTGACTGGTTTTCATTTAAAATATTCAAATGTAATAGTGAGAATACATGTGTGAAGGAGTTTTCACCAGCGAAAGACACTATGCCGTTATTATCAGAATAAGATGTGACACATCTCCCAACTAAAAAATCTTTTTTTCCTATATCATCAATATTTCCTGTCTGTACAGACAAGTCAGGCATAGGAACGGATGTGCGCAACACTCCTTCAGTATACTCGCAAGGATAGTATGCCAGAAATTCAAAATCGTCCGAACGGTTTTCCCATTCAACACTTTTTTCGGCTTCCCAAATATTATTCTTGTAAGTCCAAAGGAAAGGATTTTCCACGTTCTCAACAAACATTCCAACTTTATCGTTATCATAAAAACTTACACTTCCGTCTGTGTCTGTCACTGTTTTAGACAATTGTGTAGAGCCAATCTGAGCCCAAAGTTTTACTGCCATGTCGCCATCTGAAAATACTGATTCGTTATTGCATGCACCAAAAACGAGTGAAAATCCCAATAATAAAAAATTTCTTATCATAATAATAAAAATAATTTGTTTGTAATATATAAACTGACGCAGATACAATTCAACCACAAATAGAAAGCAAAAAAATATTAAATTCAGATTAAACTCTAATTATTTATTACTTTTGCCTGAACTAAAAACAAAACTATATCTTATGAAAAAATTCTATCTACTTTTTACTTTATTATTACTATCCCTTAATTCAGTTTTTGCACAGCAAGCTAAATACGTATTCTATTTTATAGGAGATGGAATGGGGGTAAATCAAGTTCAAGGAACTGAACTCTTCCAAGGTGAACTTAAAGGGAAAATAGCCATTGAACCTTTATGCTTCACACAATTTCCGGTTTCTACTGTAGCAACCACTTTTTCTGCCACTAACGGTGTGACAGACTCTGCTGCTGCTGGAACAGCATTGGCCACAGGAAACAAAACCAAAAACGGAGCAATCGGGGTGATGAAAGACCTTGAAACACCGGTAAACAGTGTTGCGGTATGGGCAAAAAACAGTGGAAAAAGAGTTGGTATAGCTACCAGTGTAAGTGTAGACCATGCCACTCCTGCAGCCTTCTATGCTCATGAAGCCGGACGAAGCAGCTATTATAATATAGGTGCCGACCTGTATACAGCAGGATTTGATTTCTATGCAGGCTCAGACTTTATGGAACCGGAAAACAAGAATGATAAAAATGCTAAAAATCTTTACGAAATGGCCGATGAATATGGTTACAGCATTGCCAGAGGCTATAACGAATATACTAATAAAAGTTCGCATGCCGACAAAATGATTCTTTTCCAAAGCGAAGATGCTTCTAAAAAAGACAGAAGTGCCATTCCATATGCTATAGACAGAACCGAAACAGACTTATCTCTTTCAGACATCACACGTTCTGCTATTGACTTCCTATCGAAAGACTTGAGCAAAGGTTTCTTCCTTATGGTGGAAGGCGGGAAAATTGACTGGGCTTGCCATAGTAACGATGCAGCTACAGCTTTCCGCGAAGTACAAGACTTGGATAATGCTATCAAGATAGCATACGAATTCTACAAGCAACACCCAGATGAAACCTTGATAGTAGTTACTGCCGACCATGAAACAGGTGGTATAGTATTAGGTACAGGGCCGTACAAGCTGAGCTTGAAGAATCTGGCAAACCAGAAAACTAGCGAAAGTGGTTTCACTAAAGTATTGAACGCCATGCGAAAGAAATATAAAAACAATGTTCCATGGGAAACTGTAAAAGAGGCGTTGAAAGACAACTTCGGTTTCTGGAATGAAATAAAACTTTCAGAAGAGCAGGAAGAACGTCTAGAAAACGTTTATAAAAATACACTTAAAGGCCAGAAGGCAAAAATGGAAAAAAGCGAATATGCCAGGGATGAAGCTCTTGCAGCAGAGGCAAAACGTATAATAAACGAAACCGCACTTGTAGGCTGGACCAGTGGAGGTCACTCAGCTGGTTATGTACCAGTTTTTGCTATTGGAGCCGGAGCTGAAAACTTCAGTGGAAGACTGGATAACATACAAATTCCTGTATTGATAGCCAAGGCTGCCGGATACTCGATAGAAAAATAAAAGTTACATTCCGTCTTGAATAACAGCATTTATAAAATAATTTTATTAGCCGTTTACCGGCTGTTCAGAAGACATTCACTGAACAACCGGTAAACGGCTAATAAACTATTTATGGGAACCAAGCACACAGTATTTCACCGCTATTCAAATGAAAGATAATGCTCAAGTCTGGCAATATCCTCTTCTGTAAACTCCTTGAACATTGAAAGTTGCGATATACTGCTAATACGTCCACGCTTACGTCTGAAATCAATAATTGATTTGGCCTTATAGAAATCCATATAAGGATGAGAGCGAAGTTCGTCAATATCCGCTTTGTTTACATTGATTTTTCGAAAAACACCAGATTTAACCTGAAACCATACAAGTAAAGTCGAATCAACATACTTTACTTCAAGCAATTGTCTGACATCATAAAAACCTCCCAAACGGTTTCTGTAATTCACCACATTTCTGGAAATAACCCGTCCTATTCCCGGTATTTTCTTCAAAATTGAAGTATCAGCAGTGTTTACATCTATAATAATTCCCGGAGAGTATTTTTCCTGTTTGGGAAATCTCAGAGAGTCTTTTCTAATATCATCATTAACAACCTTTTCAGAAGTTATATTCCGCTTATTATCTTTCACCGATGCAGTCCATTCCCTCCTGTAAGTTTTACTCTTATAATTCCTCTCACGTTCTATCCTGCCAGTTTCAACCTTAGAATAAAGAGAATCAGCAATTAGCAATGGTTCAACTTTAATTTCCATTTTACCCTTGCTCATCTTTTCGCCTATCAGCAAAAATATAAGCAAAACAAGAAACACCAACAGAATTACAATTGCTCTACGCTGGCTGCGTGTATAAAAGAACCAGTCTTTCCACATAATGAGATTTATTATTTATCAGAACAATCCCAACTCATTAAGGAAAATAAGCATAATACCAATAGGTGCTATGAACTTCAGTATAAAAATATAAAGTGGATAAAATGTAGGTTTCAATGTACCATAGTTTGTAGCTTCTCCTTTCACAATTGCTTTATTTAGAACCCAACCTACAAATATTGCAGACAACATACCTGAAACAGGCAACATGATTTTAGCTGTAAGATAATCTAATGCATCGAAAAAATTCATGCCTGCTATCTTATATCTACTCCACTCGCCCAATGCAAGAGAAGATACTACTCCTATAGTCCAACAACTTATAGATACTATGGTAGCTGCCTTTCCTCGGGTAAGTCCGAACTTTTCATGAAGAAATGCGGTAGAAACCTCATGCAGTGAAATTGTTGATGTAAGTGCAGCCAGAGCGAGAAGCAAATAGAAAGCTATGGCACACACAACAGCCAATAAAGGTACTGCAGAAAATGCCTGCTGGAACACATTTGGCAGTGTTATAAATATCAATGACGGACCTGAACCAGGATTAATACCTACAGAAAAAGCAGCCGGGAAGATTATTATTCCGGCAAGTATAGCCACAAAAGTATCTATAACACCTACACTCATGGCCGTATGCCCAAGTCTGGTTTCCTTGCCAAAATATGATGCATAAGTAGAAAGGCATCCCATACCAAGACTCATGGAGAAAAAAGCCTGTCCCATAGCTCCAAGGAATACTTCCGGTGTAACTTTACTGAAATCAGGCTTGAAAAGGAATTCCAATCCTTTCTCTGCACCTGGCAATGTTACCGAACATATCGCCAAAAGAAGTACCAAAATAAAAAGAACAGGCATCATAACCTTTGAAGAACGTTCTATTCCATTCTTGACACCCTTGACTATAACAATATGAGTAAGCAACATGAAAACAGTAAGCCATATTATCGGTCGCAGCGGATCGGATGAAAATTCATTGAACATTGATATAAACCCTTCGGCATTCTTTCCCTGAAATCCACCTATGGCAGCCTGAAGCAGATATTCTAGAGTCCATCCAGCTACAACTGAATAGTATCCCAAAATAAGGAAGCCAGTGAGCACACCAAGATAGCCTACCCATTTCCATTTTGTTCCCGGTGCCAAGACACTGAAAGAGCCTCCGGTACTTGCTTTTGCACTACGGCCTATCGTAAATTCTGCTACCATTATAGGAAGCCCGAATATAAATATACATCCTAAATATATAAGAATAAAAGCAGCACCACCATGGTTTCCTGCCTCGTACGGGAATCGCCATATATTACCCAATCCCACTGCCGAACCTGCTGCCGCCAATATTGCCCCCAATTTACTTCCAAAACTAACTCTGTCGTGATGATGTTGCATAAAAAAACATATTAAATGATAAATAGAACTGTTTTACGGCACAAATGTACGAAAAATATCATATTTTTGGCGAAGAAATTAATATTTATAACATGATTACATATTTAAAACGTTACCCACTATCTATTTTGATAATAGCAGCGATATTGTATCTGTCGTTTTTCAAACCTCCGCAGACTTCCATCAGCGAGATAAAGAATATAGACAAGATAGTCCATATATGTATGTATGGAGGACTTACTGTTATATTATGGTCCGAACATCTCAGGCAACATTTCCCTTTGATAAAAAAGCATCTTATAATAGGTGGAGTTTTGTGTCCGATAATTATGAGCGGACTTATAGAAATAGGACAAGACACACTCACAGAAACAAGAGGTGGAGACTGGTTCGATTTCCTGGCAAATATCACCGGAGTTATATTAGGAAGTGTTTTCAGTTATTACGTGCTGCGTCCGTATATTTGGAAAAAACATAATACTCCAAAATAATGGACATAAAAAAATGCTCATCAAACTTTGTATAAACGTAGCTTGATGAGCATTTGGAATATTAGAAGAAAAATTTAGTCTTCCTTGACTTCCCAACCTAATGCACTTGCACCAAGTACAGCTGCATCTGCATCTTTAAGTTGAGATAGTAATAGTTTTGTCTTGCCGGCATAAATCTTAAGCACATTTTCATCCATAGCTTTCTGGATAGGTTTCATGATAAGATCGCCTGATTTTGCAAGACCACCGAACAGAATGATTGCTTCAGGACTTGAGAATGCAATAAAGTCAGCCAAAGCTCTACCAAGAATTGTTCCTGTGTATTCAAATATTTCCTGAGCAAGCTTATCACCTTTAATTGCTGCATCGTAAACATCCTTAGATACAATTTCTTCTGCAGGTATCTCTCTAAGCAAACTTGGTTCAGAACGAGCAACAAGAAATTCACGTGCTGTACGTGCCACACCAGTAGCAGAACAATAAGTTTCAAGACAACCTTTACGTCCGCATCCGCAAATACGACCGTCACGTTCTACAACAACATGTCCAAGCTCACCGGCGAAACCGTCATGACCGTAAACCAACTGTCCGTTCACAACAATACCGCTTCCTACACCTGTACCAAGTGTAATCATAATGAAATCTCTCAAACCACGAGCAGCACCATAAGTCATTTCACCGATAGCTGCTGCATTGGCATCATTAGTAAGAGCAGTAGGTATTCCCAACTTGTCTTCAAACATAGCTGCCAAAGGAATAACTCCCTTCCATGGAAGATTTGGAGCAAATTCAATAGTTCCTTTATAATAGTTACCATTTGGAGCACCTACTCCCATTCCTTTAAACTTCTCAGCACCGCCAAATTGTTGCAAAAGAGGGATTAGCTTCTTGCAAACAGCATCCACATATTCCTCAATCTCTTCATATTGTTGAGTCTTAATTGAATCGGAAGCCAACACGTTTCCACGAGAATCAACTACACCGAACACGGTATTTGTACCGCCGATGTCCATACCAACCACATAGGGTTTTTCCATATTTACAGTCATGACATTTATTGTTTAGGGTTAATTATTGACACAAAAATATACAATAGACAATAATCTCCCAAATTTTTCAAATAATTATTAATACGAATGTATCAGTTTTTTTCTAATTTAGCCGCATATTTATTAATCGACTGACAAAATGATTCATCTAAAAGACATAAACAAGACATATCATAACGGAGCTCCGCTACATGTTTTGAAAGGTATTAACCTTGAAATCAAAAAAGGAGAATTTGTATCTATAATGGGGGCTTCCGGATCTGGTAAATCAACATTACTTAATATATTGGGGATACTTGACAATTATGACACAGGAGAGTATACATTAAATGGAGTGTTGATTAAAAATCTCAGCGAAACCAAAGCTGCAGAATATAGAAACAGAATGATAGGTTTTATATTTCAGTCATTCAATCTTATATCATTCAAAAACGCCATGGAAAATGTAGCGCTTCCTTTATATTACCAGGGAGTTGGCAGAAAGAAACGAAACGAATTGGCAATGGAATATCTGGAAAAGCTCGGACTGAAAGAATGGGCTCATCACATGCCTAATGAACTGTCGGGAGGACAGAAACAAAGAGTGGCAATAGCCAGAGCCCTAATATCGAAACCGGAAATAATCCTGGCAGACGAACCTACAGGAGCACTTGACAGTAAAACATCTGTAGAAGTAATGAATATATTAAAAGAGCTTCATGAAAAAGAAGGATTGACTATTATAATAGTAACCCACGAAAGCGGAGTTGCCAACCAGACTAACAAGATTATTCATATCAAGGATGGTGTAATAGAAAAAATAGAAGATAACATAGACCACAATGCATCACCGTTCGGCAAAAACGGATTCATGAAATAATGTATAGAAAAAAATGTTAGATATTATTCAAGAAATATACGGCACAATAATGCGTAACAAGCTGCGTACGGCACTTACCGGATTTGCTGTAGCTTGGGGTATATTCATGCTTATTGTTCTTTTGGGAGCAGGAAACGGACTTATCCATGCATTCGAGAATCAGTCGGCTGATATGAAAATGAATTCCATGAAAATTTATCCGGGAGTAACATCAAAGGCATTCAACGGACTGAACGAAGGCAGGAATATATCCTTAAACCAGACAGATTTAAAAATAACCTCAAAAAGATTTACTGAGAACATTACTACAGTCGGAGCTACAACAAGCCATAGCGGAATATTGACCTACGGCAAGGAAAACGTAAGTATAACTATCAACGGTGTATATCCAAACCATACAGAAATGGAACCTATGAGGCTTGTAAAGGGACGATTCATAAACAATCGTGATATGAAAGAAATGAGAAAAGTAATTGTCCTTCACCAAAAGACAGCCGACATACTATTTCCCAAATCAGAAGGAATAGGTAAGTACATCACCTCACAGGGAGTTATGTATAAAGTTGTAGGAATATATTCCGACCAGAACAGTTTCTCTCCGAGTGCGCTTATCCCTTTTACCACATTACAAATCATATATGAAAAAGGAGATAGCATAGACAACATCATTTTTGCCACACAAAATCTTACGGATCAAGCGACTAACGATACTTTTGAAAAAGAGTACCGCACAGCCATTGCAAAAAATAACAACTTTGCTCCTGACGATGATAGTGCAATATGGATTTGGAACAGGTTTACACAATATCTGCAACAACAATCAGCTACAAACATCTTGAACATCTCGATATGGGTAATTGGTATTTTCACTCTTCTTAGCGGAATTGTGGGAGTAAGTAATATTATGCTGATTACTGTGAGAGAAAGAACACACGAATTCGGAATAAGAAAAGCGCTGGGAGCGAAACCTTCGTCAATACTCTGGCTGATAATATCGGAAAGTGTGGTAATAACAACGTTTTTCGGATATATAGGGATGATAGCAGGTATTGCCACTACAGAATACATGAACGTAGTTGCAGGAAAACAAGTGGTAGATGCCGGTCTCTTTTCGATGACTTTCTTTGAAAATCCTACCGTAGACATAAGTATTGCCATACAAGCTACACTAACACTTATAATAGCCGGAACACTTGCAGGTCTGTTCCCTGCAAGAAAGGCTGTAATGATACGACCTATTGAAGCACTTAGAGCAGACTGATATGAGACGATTTGATTTAGACACATGCGAGGAAATAATCCTGACCATAACAAGGAACAAGACACGAAGCCTGCTCACTGCTTTCGGTGTCTTTTGGGGTATATTCATGCTTGTTGCCATTATGGGTGGAACAAAAGGCGTACAAGACCTGATGGCAAAACAATTTGTAGGATTTGCCACTAATTCAGGATTTATGGGTACCAACCAGACAAGCAAGGCATATAAAGGTTTCCAGCAAGGACGATTTTGGGAGCTTACGAACACAGATGTGGAAAGAGTACGCCGAAGTGTTCCGGAAATAGAAGTTGTAACCCCCAACATCACAAAATGGGGAATAGACATGGTTTATAATGAGAACAAGACTTCAGGCACACTGAAAGGACTTTATCCGATTTACGCAAAAATAGAAGAACCGCAAATATCCATGGGACGATATATTAACGATATGGATATTATAAACAGAAGAAAAGTATGTGTACTTGGAAGTAGAATTTTCGAGAGCCTTTTTCCAGACAAAAGCAATCCTTGTGGAAAATATATTGAGGTAAGCGGTATTTACTATCAAGTGATAGGAGTAAATATGGCTGCAGGCAACATGTCTGTACAAGGACAGGCCGAAACATCCATAATAATACCTTTCTCGACTATGCAACAAAACTATAACTACGGAGATAAAATACAGATGCTCAGCTTCACTGTGAAGAAAGGCTACTCTGTAAGTGAGATTCAGGAAAAAGTGGAAACCGTAATAAAACGTGCACACAATGTTCATCCGGACGACAAACAGGCTGTTATAAGCGTAAATGCAGAAGCCATGTTCGGCATGATGGACAATCTTTTTTCCGGAATAGAGGTACTTGGACTTATGGTAGGTCTTGGTACTCTTCTGGCAGGAGCCATAGGAGTAAGCAACATTATGATGGTGACAGTGAAAGAAAGAACTACGGAGATTGGTATCAGAAGAGCTATCGGAGCACGCCCCAATGATATACTAAGCCAGATTCTTACAGAGAGTATGGTACTGACCATCATTGCCGGAATGAGCGGTATATCCTTTGCTGTATTTCTGCTAAATATAGTAGAACAGGCTCTTTCCTCTCCTACCTCTACTGCTCATTTCCAGATAAGCTTTTGGGGTGCAATAGGCGCCTGTGTCTTGCTGCTTATCCTAGGGTTGCTGGCAGGACTGGCTCCCGCATTCCGGGCTATGGCAATAAAACCAATTGAAGCTATAAGAGATGAGTGATGGTCAATTAAGAATGAATAATCAAGACAACCCAAGTAAAGTTCTAACAAACTCACAAACTTAAAAACTCAAAAAACAAACTATATGAAGAAATTTATCAGAATAGGAATAATGGTAGTAATCGCACTACTGTTCCTTGGTACTTTCGTGTTTCTCTATCAGAAATCACAACCAAAAGATGTTGAATACAACTTATCAAAAGTTGTAAAGTCAGACATTATCCAGACTACTGTGGCTACAGGTAAGATCGAACCGCGAGACGAGGTACAAATCAAGCCGCAGATTTCAGGTATAATTTCGGAGGTATATAAGGAAGCCGGCGAAAATGTAAAAAAAGGCGAAGTCATAGCAAAGGTAAAAGTCATTCCTGAATTAGGACAACTCAATTCGGCAGAAAGCCGTGTGCGTTTGGCAGAAATGAACGGACGCCAGGCTGAAATTGACCTTGAAAGAATGGAAAAACTGTACGAAAAGAAACTCGTAAGTACAGAAGAGTATGAAAAGACTTTGCTCACCACAAAACAGGCACGCGAAGAAATACAGGCAGCAAAGGACAATCTGGAAATCATCAAGGAAGGTATTACAAAAAACAGTGCCTCGTTCAGCAGTACACTTATCCGTTCTACCATTGATGGACTTATTCTGGATGTCCCTATAAAAGTAGGTAACTCTGTAATCATGAGCAACACTTTCAATGACGGTACTACAATTGCAACCGTAGCCGACATGAGCGACCTTATATTCCGCGGCAACGTAGACGAAACTGAAGTTGGCAAGATAGCAGTAGGTATTCCTGTAAAAATCACATTGGGAGCACTGCAGAACATGTCTTTCAGTGCTACCCTGGAATATATCTCACCGAAGAGCGTAGAGAACAACGGAGCCAACCAATTTGAAATTAAAGCTGCAATAACAGTTCCTGACAGTGTAACGATACGTTCAGGATATAGTGCAAATGCAGAAATGGAACTTCAAAGAGCAAACAATGTTCTCAGCATACCGGAAAGTGCACTTGAATTCAAAGGTGACTCTACTTTCGTATTCCTCCTCACCGACAGTGTATCAGGACAGAAATTCGAACGCAAGACTGTCACAACAGGTGTAAGCGACGGAATAAAGGTTGAAGTAAAATCAGGACTTAAGGAAAACGACTTTGTTCGCGGACTTAAAAAAGAATAATGTAAAGTATAACAGTTTAACTAAAAACTGAAATGAAGAACAAAATAATAACCACTTCAGCACTTATGGTTCTGCTTTCTGCCAATGTTTATGCTCAGGAGAAATGGGACTTGGAGAAATGTATCACACACGCTATAGAAAACAACCTCAGCATAAAGCAGCAGGAAGCATCGAAAGAACAGAGTGAAGTAGAGCTTAACACTGCCAAATGGAGCAGACTACCAGACTTGAACGGTGGGGCATCGCACTCTTTCAATTTCGGACGAAGCCTGCAGGCAGACAATACATATAAAAGTCTGAATACCCAAAACACCGCATTCAATCTTAATACCAGTATTCCACTTTTCACAGGTCTGAAAATAACACACAATATAGCACTTGCTAAATTAAACCTACAAGCTGCAACCGAAGATTTGAACAAGGCGAAAGAAGATATAAGCATACAGGTGGCCTCAGCATATCTTCAAGTACTGTTCAACGAGGAACTTGCCCAAGTGGCACATGTGCAAGTGGATTTAAGCAAAGAAATGCTGGCACAGAAAGAAGCATATTTCAAAACAGGAAAAGCATCGGAAGCCGAATGGCTTGAAGCAAAATCCAGAGTAGCACAAGACGAGCTCTCTGCCGTACAGGCAGACAATAACTATAAGCTGGCATTACTTGATTTAAGCCAACTGCTTGAGTTGCCTTCTCCTGACAATTTTTCTATCGCAACCCCAGAAGCCGACATGGAAGAGTATATGAGCAGTATAACCTCGCCTACGGACATTTATAATCAGGCAGTACTGTTCAAACCCTCCATCAAAGCAGCACAATACCGTCTGGAAGGAGCTGCAAGATCTGTCAAGATAGCTAAAAGTGCATATTATCCTCAGCTCAGTTTCGGGGCCGGTCTCAGTACAAACTACTATAAAGTGGCCGGTATGGACAATCCTGTGTTCGGTTCCCAATTAAGAGACAACTTCAGCCAATACTTCGGATTCCAACTTAATATTCCTATATTCAACCGTTTCAGTACAAGAAACCAGGTAAGAAGTGCACGCATACAGCAGAACACTCTGAACTGGCAGCTTGAAGACAGTAAAAAGGCTCTATATAAGGAAATTCAGCAGGCATATTATAACGCCATAGGTGCTGAAAGCAGATATCAAAGCAGCCTTACAGCCGACCAGGCAGCAGAAGCTTCCTTCAATCTGATGAAAGAAAAATATGCAGAAGGTAAGGCCAATGCAACAGAGTATAACGAAAGCCGTACAAGCTGGATGAAAGCTATATCCGAAAGGCTTCAGGCAAAATACGACTATATATTCAGGACCAAGATACTTGATTTCTATAAGGGAGTACCTTTGACTTTGAAATAAAGATTATATACCAAAAACAGAAAAACGACAATACCTGACAGTAACGGACTGAAACAGTATTGTCGTTTTTTTATCATCCCAAAATTTTTACCTTAATAAAAAAAACATACGATTTATAACAAGAGAGATATGTATATTATGAAAAAATATTACTTTCGTATCACATTTCACGTATTGCTTCTCTTGACTTGCGTGTAGAACTTCTGTCAATACGTTCCTTACTTTTTCTAGTCTCCACTTTCCTTTTATCACGATGTTCGTATCTCCTGACTTCGTCACTCAAAAAAACTCAATATTATAATTCGCTGATAAACAATAT
>artificially_reared_1__coassemble_271_pt1 | contig 26686 bp, 24 predicted proteins | sample artificially_reared_1__metabat2_low_PE_002 | metagenome-assembled genome bin artificially_reared_1 | reverse complement strand
TACGAAGCATACGATATAGCTTTGCGTAATGCTTCGGTCAGACTTGAGAATAATAAAGAGAACTAAAAATTTAAAGTATTTGAGAGATATGAAAATTAAAACAAATTATGCTAATGCTCCTGTATGGAAAGAGGTTACAGTTAAATCTCGTATACCTGATTCATTGAAAATGTTACAGGAGATGGCCCGCAACATTTGGTGGTCATGGAATTATGAAGCAACAGATATGTTTAAGTCTCTTGATCCTGAATTATGGAGCGTAGTGGGACAAAACCCGGTTGCTTTCTTGGAACGTTTAAGTTACGAAAAACTAGAAGCCATTTCTGAAGACAAGAAGGCTTTGGATAAAATAAATAAGGTATATAAGAAATTTACTGACTATATGAGTGCTACTCCTAACAAGGAACGCCCTTCTGTGGCTTACTTCTGTATGGAGTACGGTATGACTCATGTATTGAAGATATATTCAGGAGGTCTTGGTATCCTTGCCGGTGACTACCTGAAAGAAGCTTCAGACAGTAATGTAGACATGTGTGCGGTAGGTTTCTTGTACCGTTACGGATATTTCACTCAGAGCTTGTCTATGGACGGACAGCAGGTGGCTAACTATGAAGCTCAGAATTTCGGTAGCCTTCCATTGGACCGTGTAATAGGCGAGGACGGCAAGCCATTGGTAGTGGATGTTCCTTATCTTGACTATTATGTACATGCATATGTATGGAGAGTAAACGTAGGTCGTGTGCCTTTGTATCTGCTTGATACAGACAATGAAATGAACAGCGAATACGATCGTCCTATCACTCACCAGCTTTATGGTGGCGACTGGGAAAACCGTCTGAAACAGGAAATCCTTCTTGGTATCGGTGGTGTGCTGTTGCTCGAAAAACTTGGTATCAAGAAAGATGTTTACCACTGCAACGAAGGACATGCTGCATTGTGTAACGTACAGCGTCTGTGTGAATTCGTGGAAAGCGGAATGACATTCGACCAGGCTCTTGAAGTGGTTCGTGCTTCTTCATTGTATACAGTTCATACTCCGGTGCCTGCAGGTCACGACTACTTCGACGAAGGCTTGTTCGGTAAATATATGGGTGGCTATCCACAGCGTATGGGTATTACATGGCAGGATTTGATGGACCTTGGACGTATTAATCCGGGTGACAATAACGAACGTTTCTGTATGTCTACATTCGCTTGCAATACTTGTCAGGAAGTTAACGGTGTGAGCTGGTTGCACGGAAAAGTATCTCAGGAAATGTTCTCTGGAATATGGAAAGGCTACTATCCTGAAGAAAACCACGTGGGATATGTTACAAACGGTGTTCACTTCCCAACATGGTGTGCTTCTGAATGGCAGAAACTTTACAGCAAATATTTCGATGCAAACTTCCTGAACGATCAGTCTAATCCTAAGATCTGGGAAGCTATCTACAATGTACCTGATGAAGAAATCTGGAACACTCGTGTAGCATTGAAGAATAAACTGACTGACTACATACGTAACCAGTTCCGCGATACATGGTTGAAAAACCAGGGCGACCCTTCACGTGTAGTTTCATTGATGGATAAGATTAATCCTAATGCACTGTTGATTGGTTTCGCTCGCCGTTTCGCAACTTACAAACGTGCTCATCTGTTGTTCACTGACCTTGACCGTTTGGCTAAGATTGTCAACAACCCTAACTATCCTGTACAGTTCCTGTTTGCAGGTAAAGCTCACCCACACGATGGTGCAGGTCAGGGATTGATCAAGAAGATTGTAGAAATCTCTAAGCGTCCTGAATTCTTGGGTAAGATTATCTTCCTCGAAAACTATGATATGAAACTTGCACGTCGTCTTGTTTCAGGTGTTGATATCTGGATGAACACTCCGACACGTCCTCTTGAAGCATCTGGTACATCTGGTGAAAAGGCTTTGATGAACGGTGTAGTAAACTTCTCTGTACTCGACGGATGGTGGCTTGAAGGTTATCGTGAAGGTGCAGGATGGGCGTTGACTGAAAAACGTACATACCAGAATCAGGAACATCAGGATCAGCTCGATGCTGCTACTATATACAGTATTCTTGAAACTGAAATCCTTCCATTATACTATGCTCGCAACAAGAAGGGCTATTCTGAAGGATGGGTTAGAACTATCAAGAACTCTATTGCACAGGTTGCTCCTCACTATACAATGAAGCGTCAGCTTGACGATTACTATTCTAAGTTCTATACAAAAGAAGCTAACCGTTACAAGGTGCTTGCTGCCAACGACTATGCTAAAGCTAAGGAAATTGCTGCATGGAAAGAAGAAGTTGCTTCTAAGTGGGATTCAATTCAGGTTGTTTCCTTCACTAAGGACGAGGAACTTCGCGAAGGCAATGTAGAGAGCGGTAAGGATTATACAATAACTTGTGTTGTAGATGAAAAGGGATTGAAAGATGCAATAGGTATCGAACTTGTAGTAACCTACAAGAATGCTGATGGCAAGGAATATATCTACTCTGTTACTCCAATGGAAGTTGTGAAAGTAGATGGCGACTTGTATACATTCCAGCTCACTCACAGCTTGTCGAATGCAGGAAGCTTCAAGGTTTCATATCGTATGTATCCTAAGAATCCGGAATTGGCTCACCGCCAGGATTTGTGCTACGTACGTTGGTTCAATGAATAATTAATACACATTATTAATTAATATCGCCAGTCTTATCGGTCTGAAGGTCTTTTTATAAGATTTTCAGACCGATTTTTTTTATATTTTCTGTTTTACTCTTAATTTTGTGGATATACGAACATAATTTTTTTGAGAAATGAAAATACTTGTAGTAGAAGACGATAAAGACTTGATTGAAATAATAACCAAGTCACTTGAGAAAGAAAGATATGTTGTGTCGCAGGCACCGGATTACCATACAGCACTGATGAAAGCAGGTGATTATGATTACGACTGTATACTGCTTGATATAATGCTGCCTGATGGAAACGGTCTGGATTTATTGGCAGAACTTCAGGATATGGGAAAGAAGGCAAATGTGATAATACTATCTGCAAAGGATTCGATAGAAGATAAAGTGAAGGGACTTGATTTGGGAGCCGATGATTATCTTCCCAAACCTTTTCATTTGGCAGAATTACATGCCCGCATAAAGAGTCTGCTAAGGAGAAATCAGAGAGATGGTGAGAAGAAAATCACATTTGGAAATATCGAAATTGTTCCGGAAAAGTTTGAGGTAAGTGTAGATGGGAAACCGGTAGAACTGAACCGTAAGGAGTACGACATTTTGGTCTATTTCATGCTTCGTCCTAACAGACTGGTAAATAAAAGCACTTTGGCTGAATCCGTATGGGGAGATCATATAGACCAGGTGGACAATTTTGACTTTATATATGCTCAGATTAAAAACCTGAGAAAACGTCTGAAAGATGCTGGTTCCACTCCCGAACTAAAAGCAGTATATGGTATAGGTTATAAATTTGTATTGGAATGAAACTGTTTCATAATGTGATGCTCCATGTGTCTGTGGCATCTGTTTTCATAATGACTGCCTGGGCTGTATTTTTTTACTGGGCCATAATAGACGAAGTGAATGATGAAGTGGATGATTCGCTTGAAGACTATTCAGAGAATCTGATTATCAGATATCTCAATGGAGAGGAGATGCCGTCATTGAATAATGGGTCGAACAATCAGTTTTATATGTACGATGTAAGTGATGATTATGCAAATACGTATAACCATATAACTTATAGGGATGAAATGGTGTATATAGATGAAAAGCTGGAATATGAGCCTGCCCGAATTCTTGTGAATATTTTCAAGACTGATGAAGGATATAAGGAACTTGTGGTATATACACCTACTATAGACAAACTGGACTTGCAAAGGGCAATTCTTGGATGGATTATAGCTCTATATGTAGGACTGCTGTTCATCCTTTTGCTTCTTAATATATGGATATTCAGACGCAACATGAAGCCGCTTTATGTACTTTTGTCATGGTTTAACAAATATAAGATAGGTAACGACTTTGTGCCTTTGGAGAACAAGTCCGATATTACAGAATTCAAAAAGCTTTATCATGCTGTGACAATGTCTGTGGAGAGAAATGAGAAACTTTTCGAGCAGCAGAAGTTATTTATCGGGAATGCTTCACACGAGATGCAGACACCGCTGGCTATATGTCTGAACAGATTGGAAATGCTTATGGATGATGAAACATTGACGGAGAGACAGATGGAAGAAATAGCAAAGACTCATCAGACACTGGAAAATATTACACGTATGAACAAATCTTTATTGCTGCTGTGTAAGATTGAAAATGGCCAATATGCCGATGTCAAGATGATATGTATAAACTCTTTATTGGAGCAATATATAGAAACATTCCAGGAGGTTTATGAGTATAAGAATATAAGTATAAGTTATCTGCCGGAGAATACATTTGATGTAGAGATGAATGAGTCACTGGCCATAATGATGGTTACTAATCTTCTAAAGAACGCTTTTGTACATAACATTGATGGAGGGGAAATTAAAGTAAAAGTTTCCGGGAAAAGTTTCAGTGTAGCCAGTACTGGAGATTTTCAGTTGGATTCGTCTCAGATATTTACCCGTTTCTATCAGGGAAGCAAGAAAGAAGGTTCTACCGGTCTAGGGCTGTCTTTGGTAAATACGATATGTAAGGCTGCAGGACTTAAAATATCGTATCAGTTCAATGAAAGAATGCATATTTTCACCGTTTCTAGATAAAAAAAATGCATTTGAATCGAAAAAAGTAGATTTTTCCAGAATCTTTTCAGTATTGAGTACCATATTTGCAATATAAAATTAAACATGGTACTAACAATTTAAATTTTTAAGATTATGAAAAAGGTTATATTTTTATTAGTTTGTTTGTTCTCAATGTCAATGATGGTAGTTGCCGACACAGATAAGCCTATTCAGATAGGTCAACTCCCATTGAAAGCTCAGACCTTTATCTCAAACTACTTCAAGGACTCTAAAGTAGCGATGGCTAAACAGGAAACAGATTTGTTTTACAAGAGTTTCGATGTGATTTTCACTTCAGGCGATAAGTTGGAGTTTGACAAATCAGGTGATTGGACTGAGGTAAAATGTATTAAGAACGGTGTGCCTTTACAGATAGTTCCAAAGGAAATTCTTGATTACGTGAACACAAATTATCCTAATGAGAAAATCCTTCAGATTGAAAGAAGTTCAAGAGAATATGAAATCAAACTTTCGAACAGATGGGAAATCAAGTTCGATAAGCAGTTCAGAGTAATTGATATTGATGATTGATGGTAATGTATAAAAACAATAAAAGCGGGACTTTCATATGATTGTCCCGCTTTTATTGTTTTTATATTTTTAAGGATTTTATTCCCACTCGATTGTTGCAGGTGGTTTTGAAGAGATATCGTAGCAAACGCGGTTTACGCCTTTTACTTTGTTGATGATATCGTTAGAAACCTTTGCCATGAACTCATATGGAAGGTGAGCCCAGTCTGCAGTCATCGCATCTGTACTTGTTACGGCACGCAATGCAACGGCACGTTCGTAAGTACGTTCGTCACCCATTACACCTACGCTCTGTACAGGCAACAGGATAACACCTGCCTGCCATACCTGGTGGTACAAAGATGTTTCGTTTCCTTCAGCATCCTTGGTTTTCCAGTCACGCAATCCTTGGATGAAGATATCGTCTGCATCCTGAAGAATACGTACTTTCTCGCGAGTGATATCGCCAAGAATACGTACAGCCAAACCTGGACCAGGGAAAGGATGACGAGTGATAAGATGTTCAGGCATTCCAAGTTCTCTACCTACACGGCGAACTTCGTCTTTGAACAACAGACGCAATGGTTCGCAAAGTTTCAAGTTCATCTTTTCAGGCAGACCACCTACGTTGTGGTGACTCTTGATTACTGTACCTGTAATAGAAAGAGACTCGATGCAGTCAGGATAGATAGTACCCTGAGCCAACCATTTAACATCCTTTATCTTGTGAGCTTCTTCGTCGAATACATCGATAAAGCCTTTACCTATAATCTTACGTTTACGTTCCGGTTCTGTAACACCAGCCAGTTCGCTGAAGAACTTTTCGCTTGCATCTACGCCGATTACGTTTAGACCTAGACATTCGTAGTCGTGAAGAACGTTCTTGAATTCGTTCTTACGCAACATACCGTGGTCAACGAAGATACATGTAAGATTCTTGCCGATAGCCTTGTTAAGAAGAACAGCTGCAACTGAAGAGTCAACACCACCACTCAAACCAAGCACCACCTTGTCATCGCCAAGTTGAGCCTTTAGTTCGGCTACTGTTGTTTCTATGAATGAAGCTGCACTCCAGTCCTGCTTACCACCGCAGATATCAACTACGAAGTTTTTCAGAAGCAGAGTACCATCTTCTGAGTGGAATACTTCCGGATGGAACTGAACACCCCAAAGCTTTTCGTTCTTTGCCTGATAAGCAGCTACTGCTACCTTGTCGGTAGAAGCTATGATTTCGAAGTTTTCAGGTATTGCTGTGATTGTGTCTCCATGACTCATCCAAACCTGTGAGTTTTCGCGTACACCCTTGAGAAGAGGATTCTGGTGGTCGAACTTAGCCAGATGTGCACGTCCGTATTCACGTGTGTTGGCTGGTTCTACCTTACCTCCGTTAGTGTATGACATGAACTGTGCGCCATAGCATATACCCAAGATAGGATATTTGCCACGGATGTCAGTAAGGTCTACCTTGAAAGCCTTTTCATCATAAACAGAGAATGGGCTTCCTGAAAGGATTACACCGATAACAGACGGATCATTGTGTGGGAACTTGTTGTAGGGAACAATCTCGCAATACATGTTCAGTTCGCGGACACGGCGACCGATAAGCTGTGTAGTCTGTGAACCGAAGTCGAGAATAATAATCTTTTCCTGCATATAAGTTTATTGGTTAAAATAATAACTGTGCAAAGTTAATAAAAAGTAGGGATATTATTTTTATAAATTCCCATTAAATTGTGTTTAAGCATTGATTATACCGGATTTGCCTTACACTTTTCCCTCCAGCCATGCATCAATCATCTGTCTGGCTATGCTCAGTTTCTTTGGAATTTCCGGCATATTGTCGCGCGAATAGAACTCACCGGCACTGAGTTCCTCGTCTTGAAGCTTGATAGTTCCACTTTCGTAATCGGCTATGAAACCTATCATTATACCGCTAGGATAAGGCCACGGCTGACTGCCGAAATATCTCAGATTCTTAATTTTCAGTTCTGTTTCTTCCATCACTTCGCGGAGTATACATTCTTCAAGTGTTTCGCCAGCTTCAAGGAAACCTGCTACAAGGCCTTTATATTGTCCGCGAAAGTTCTTTGCATGCACCAATAGCACCTGATCATCTTTCTTGATAAGAACTATAACGGCAGGTGATATGCGTGGATAGAATTCCTGACGGCATTCGGGACAGCGTTTTGCGATAGGAGAGACTTGCACTGTAGGGACACCGCACATAGGGCAGTAACGGCTGTTCTTGTCCCAGTTCAGTATCTGCGAAGCTTTTCCGGCTCTATAATATTCTTCGAACGGAAGTACGTCGTATGAGGCTCTCAGGTCTTTCATCATCATCTCGCTGTCCTCATTTCCGGGAACGGGGGCATATATAGCATAAGCCTTTGCTATGTATCCGTAAATTTCTCCTATGGTATGTATGGTGCTGCCTACAGGAACAGTCACTGGAGGCTCTTCGCCGTATGGTATATGGTATTTACCTTCGGAGTCTTTTACTATTAGAAGTTGTCCGGAATTGAATACGAACCATCCGAATTTTTCTTTTTCTTCCATTTTTTATGTCTATTGTCGTATTTTGATAGTGTTTAAATACTTTTGAATGGTGTTTAAATGGTTTCTAAAAGTCTTTGCAAAGCTTTTGAACTTTAGCAGTCTCCAAAACTCACCTTCTCGAATTTATAACCCATGCTTTTGAGTTGTATGGCTGCTCCGGTTCTGTACATCACTCTTACGGCACGTGTGAACACATGAAATGCCACAGGGCTTTGTGGTTCTATCTGTTCATGTCTGATAAGGTCTATTGCTTTTTGTGCACATCTTCTTATCATCTCCTCCAGATTTTTCGCTTCTTCGCTCTCCAGCGGAATGCCTACGACATCCCTTATCAGATGTTCATCCATATCGTCGAATCCTTGTTCGCCGTAAAAATCCTTATACTTGGCTTTGGAGATAGTATTCCAGTCTATGTCCCATCCGAAGGCGACTGCTATGCCCAAATATGCAGCCCATGCCACTGACACTGTTGGGTATTCCTGAACCTGTTCCACTGCATCTGCCAGATATTCAGGTGCAAGTACCTGCCAGTAATTGTCTATATCGTCCGTAGCAAGCAGTTTGCCATCAAGAAATTTATAGTTTGTGCAAAGTCTCAATATCTCCTGCTGAAGTTTATCTTCAAAATTGTCTAAATATTCTGTCAATTCCATGATTTGTAATTTTTGTGCAATATTCGGAAAAACGTACAATATATGCAATTAAACAGTCAAATGATATTCATAAAATTTGCATTCATTAAAATAAAACAGCAACTTTGTGGAATAAAACTCACAAAATATGTTAGGTGCAATAATAGGCGACATTGCGGGTTCTGTATATGAATTCAGCAATACAAAAGATTATAATTTCGAAATGTTTCCTTGCGGGAGTAATTTCACTGACGATACGGTCATGACTATGGCAGTGGCAGAATGGGCATTAATGAATGAAATTAATTCACCTGTCGATTTTCAGACGAAGCTGCTTGAGAACGTTATGGTGGGTATGGCAAAAGAATTCCCATGCCCGATGGGAGGATATGGAACCGGATTTCATACTTGGCTTTTTCATCCAGAGAATCTGGTAGATTATCATAATGCGAAATCGTCATCCGGACGTTGTCCGTATAATTCATGGGGTAACGGTTCTGCCATGCGTACGTCTTCCATAGGTTGGCTCTATAATAATATGGAAACCACATTAAGGGTGGCAGAGACGGCAGCAGCCATAACACACAACCATCCTGAAGGAATAAAAGGAGCCCAAGCCGTATCGGCGGCCATCTATATGGCAAGAAACGGTTTATCGAAGAATGATATTAAAAAGTATATCACTACGAAATTTCATTACAATCTTGACCTGTCCTGGGAATATCTTCATGATACTTACGAATGGGATTCAAGTTGTCAGGGTACCGTGCCGCAAGCCATTATCGCCTTCTTGGTGAGTGATGATTTTGAAAGTGCCATTCGCAGGGCAATATCTATAGGAGGCGACAGTGACACATTGGCTTGTATCACCGGGAGCATAGCAGAGGCATATTATAAGTATATTCCAAATTATATGGTGAATAGGGCAATGGCTTTGCTTCCGCTCAGATTTAAACATGTGTTGGGATTGATGAAAAGGAGGTGATATTCTTCCATTTGGTAGTCATAAATCCCCGGTTCGTGGATTAAGTTTTACTATTGCCACAACGTTTCATATTTTTGTCGGTAGAAACAACTACAAAAAAAGACAATTATGAGAGGAAAGAAAACGCTGGCTATGGTATTTGCAACAATGCTGTTACTGTCATCGAATATTTCAGTTGCAGATACAGTTTATGATGAACCACAAAAAATGGAGCAGAAGAAAGAAGTTCCTAATCCTGAAAGGGCAGCAAAGAAAAGGGCTGATGAAATGGACAGTCTTCTGAACCTTACGGAAAAACAGTATAAAAAGATTTACAAACTTTATCTTAAGGAAGAAAAAGAAAAGATTGAGAAGATGTTTTCATTAGGTGGAGGTCAGCCGCCGATGAATGGAGGAAGACCTCCTATGGGAATGGGGCAGCCTCCTATGGGTGGCGGATTTCCTCCTATGGGTGGCAATCGTCCGGAGTTTGGGGAAGGAGGCCCGAAGATGCCACCTGAGCATATCAAGGAAAAAATGGCTGAAGAGATGAAGGAGCGCGAAGAAAAGATGCTTAAGAAGATTCGTAAGATTCTTAACGACGAGCAATATGATAAGTGGCTTGAAATGAAACCGAAAGCTCCGGAAAGACCTTCTTTTGATATAGAAGAACCTAAACCTCAGGATTTATAATCCTGCAGGCTTAGGTCTGTCAGTTGTCTGTTTATATCATTATCTTTTCGTACATTATCGTCATTCATACCTAGTATGGAATATTTGCATTCACCGCAAATGTCGATACCTATAATTCTGCTGTGTTTCAGTAATATAGATAGCAGATGTTTCAATTCCTGCATCGTTGCCTTTCCCTGATCCCAGTTCGTTTTATCCTCTTCGGGTGCGAGTACATCTTTATCTATCGAAATATATATAGGCAGGTCGAAATGCATGTCGTAAAAACGTTGCCAAGCATCATGGTCTTCCAGTTGCGATTCTTTGAATTCTATCAGCTTGTCTGTATATTTCTTGTCAATTTTATTCAGTAGTTCGTCCGATGTTCCTATCAGAATTACCTTTTTAAGATGTTTGTTTGTGTCTATTGACGATTTCACCCACGAACCGCATGTCAGGAGTTCCTCAAACAGTGAAGGCTGCATGTCCGGGTGGTGGTCAAACACTACTAGTATGAAATCTTCCTTTATTTTATCAGTAAAGAATTTTGACACGTAATGATAGTTCCCGGAGTCGATGAAATGGATGCCTTGTGGTGGCAGCTTCTCTATACGTCTGCAAATTTCGGCCGATGCCTCTTTATCGCAAAAACAGTTGGTTCCTGATATGTCTGTACAGTTTATCCATTTTATTTTCTCGTTTTTATAGAATGTCTCTTCTGTATAGATATCCGAAAAATTCATTATTACAATATCGTTTCCCATATATGTCTTTTTTGTCGTATGTCCAAAGATACGAAAAAATGAGCCACTCTATTCTTCTTTAAGAATAATTGTATAAAAAACAATTATAGAATATTTTTATGTTTTAAAACATAAAATATAACTTTGCAGCCGAATTTCTAGTATAAAAGTATTTATTGATTTAAGGATAGAGTATTGAATTATGAAAAAGAGTCTTATAGCATTGGCTTTCGGTACTTTGGCATTGGGAATGGCAGAGTTTGCCATGATGGGTATATTGCCTTATGTGGCTTCCGATTTTGGGATAAGTATATCCGAAGCAGGTCATCTGATTTCTGCCTATGCCTTGGGGGTGTGCTTTGGTGCTCCGGTGTTGGTCCTTGCACGAAAGAAATCGCTCAAGCATCTGCTCATGGCACTTGTATCGCTTATTGTGGTTGGAAATCTTTGTGCATCTATGGCACCTAATTATTGGATTATGATGATTGGCCGTTTCATCTCAGGTTTGCCCCATGGGGCATACTTTGGGGTTGCATCCATTGTAGCATCCAAGCTGGCCGATAAAGGTAAAAGTTCGGAGGCTGTTTCCATTATGATAGCCGGAATGACTGTAGCCAACCTGTTTGGTGTTCCGCTGGGTACATCGTTGAGCCATCTCATTTCGTGGCGTTCCACATTCCTGTTTGTAGGACTTTGGGGAGTGATTGTTTTCTATTATATATGGCGATGGGTGCCTGTGGTAGAAGGTTTGCAGGATGTAGGTTTCAAGGGGCAGTTCCGTTTTCTCCGTACTCCGGCTCCTTGGCTGATTCTAGGTGCTACGGCGTTGGGTAATGGTGGAGTGTTCTGCTGGTACAGCTATATCAGTCCGCTGCTGACTAATGTTTCCGGTTTTTCTGAAAGCAGTATGACGGCGCTGATGGTGCTTGCCGGCTTTGGTATGGTAGTGGGAAATCTCATTAGCGGACGGATGTCCGACCGTTATACTCCGGGACGTATTTTGATGATAGCTCAGGGTGGTATATGTCTGATTCTGTTGGCTATTTTCTTTTTATCACCCAACCCGTGGCTTTCAGTATCGCTTATGTTTCTTTGTACAGCAGGACTGTTTGCCGTGTCCAGTCCGGAACAGTTGCTTATAATACGCGTAGCGCCGGGTGGGGAGATGCTTGGAGGGGCATGCATTCAGATAGCTTTCAATTTCGGTAATGCCGTGGGAGCATATGCCGGAGGTCTTGCGGTAAATAACGGTTTCCAGTATGCTGCCCTCGTAGGAGTGCCGTTTGCTATGGTTGGCTTTATATTGGCTGTTATCTTCTACAAGCGGTATCAATTGAAGTATGAGGTGAAATGACAATATATAATTGTCGTCACACGTACGTGTCACGCGCGTTACACGAACGTGTTGCATGCGTCACACCTACGTGTTACGGTCGTTACACGAACGTGTAACACTAATTTTTCCTTGGCGTTTAGGCTATCATTATTTTTCATTACTGAAAAAACATATTATTGCGCACTGTGTAAGTCATATTTTTTCCGTAAGTTTGTAACTGTTTTTCAAGATTAAAGACATGAGGAAATATCTGACACTTATTTTAATATTAATTGCCGGGCTTTCGTTTTCGGCATCTGCACAGAAAAGAAATCAAGCTTACGAGGACTATATAAAGAAATATAGAGGAATAGCTGTAGAGGAGATGAAGAAATATCGTATTCCTGCCAGTATCACGCTGGCTCAGGGACTGCTTGAGTCAGGAGCTGGAAGGAGTACTTTGGCAAGGAAATCCAACAATCACTTCGGTATAAAATGCGGCAGTTCGTGGGACGGACGTACGGTGCGCCATGACGATGACCGGCGTAATGAATGCTTCAGGGCTTATAAACATGCGCGTGAATCGTATGAGGATCATTCAAAATTCCTGCGAACCGGAGCAAGATATGCATTCCTTTTCCGACTGAAAATTACTGATTATAAAGGCTGGGCACGCGGATTGAAGAAGGCGGGATATGCCACAGACCCGAAATATGCAGACAGACTGATAAGTATCATTGAACTTTATGACCTTGATAAATACGACCGCAAAGGTGGTTTGGAATGGGTGGAGAGAGTGCCTAATCCGCATCAGCCTTATCTGGCAAACGAGATGGTATACATCATTGCCCGTAAGGGAGATACATTCAAGTCGTTGGGTTATGAATTTGATATCAGCAGCCGCAAGCTTCGCAAGTATAATGAATTGCCTAAGGATTATGTGTTCTGCGGTGGTGAGGTTATCTATTTGGAAGAGAAACGCAAGAAGGCTACGAAAGACAATATACTATATGTAGTCAAGGCCGGCGATTCGATGTATTCCATATCGCAGATGTTTGGAATAAAACTGAAATATCTTTATAAGATGAACAAGATGGATAAAGACGCACCAGCTCCTATGGTGGGCGATATCCTCCGCTTGAGATAAAATACTGATAGGAAACAATAAATCCGCTTTCCCAATTGAAATATTTTGGAAAGCGGATTTATTGTTTTTGTTATTTGATGAAATATTATTCGTGGTGATACGGACCGTTGTTCAGAATAGTCATTGCCCTGTACAGCTGCTCTACGAAGATGAGACGTATCATCTGGTGCGAGAATGTCATCTTTGACAGTGAGATTTTCTCCTGTGCTGCAGCATATACCGATGGTGCAAACCCGTAAGGACCACCGATGATGAATACCAGACGTTTGTTCACTGTATGCATTTTCTTTTCAACCCAATCGGCAAACTCAATGGAGCGGAATTCCTTGCCGTGTTCGTCCAGCAGTACCACCACATCGCCAGGCTGTATGGCTTTCAGGATAAGTTCGCCTTCCTTTTCTTTCTGCTGTTCCATACTCAGGCTTTTGGTGTTCTTCAGTTCGGGGATTACCTCCATATCGAACGAAGTATAGTGTTTGGTTCTCTCCACATAGTCGTTTATAGCAGTGATGTAGTGCTTTTCCACTGTCTTGCCTACTACAAGTAATATAAATTTCATATTCGTTTTCTGTTTTTATAAATTACGGCTTTGCAAAGATACGAATATTCTATACCTTTTCATAAGATAGGATGCGTCTCAGCAAAAAAAACAAGTAAACTTGTTTTTCTGCATTCAACTTTCGCTATCTTTTCATAACATAGGATGCGGTTCGGGATAGTCAAAATCGAAAAACTGTGTTTTTCTTTTGCCTCTCCGCTCACCTTTCACTATCTTTGCATTATAATTCAATAAATCTGTAACATTATGGACGAAAAAGTAGTAAAAGATTTGATAGACCGCCTGATAGATCTGTCTTTCGCTGAAGATATAGGCGACGGTGACCATACAACACTATCATGTATCCCTGCTGATGCAATGGGTAAGTCAAAACTTCTTATCAAGGAAGAAGGTATTCTGGCTGGTATTGAGATCGCCAAGGAAGTGTTCAACCGTTTTGACCCAACTATGAAGGTTGAGGTCTTCATTAACGACGGTGCACACGTCAAACCGGGTGATGTTGCTATGGTGGTGGAAGGAAAGATTCAGTCTTTGCTTCAGACAGAACGCTTAATGCTGAACATCATGCAGCGTATGAGCGGTATTGCTACTATGACAAACAAGTATGTGAAACGTCTGGAAGGTACAAAGACTCGCGTGCTTGATACAAGAAAGACTACTCCGGGTATGCGTATCCTGGAAAAGATGGCTGTCAAGATTGGTGGAGGTGTGAACCATCGTATCGGTCTGTTCGATATGATTCTCTTGAAGGACAACCATGTGGACTTCGCCGGAAGTATTGACAAGGCTATCAACCGTGCTAAGGAATATTGCAAGGCTAAGGGTAAGGACTTGAAGATTGAAATCGAAGTTCGTAACTTCGACGAACTCCAGCAGGTACTTGACCTTGGTGGAGTAGACCGTATCATGCTGGACAACTTTACTCCGGAAAATACACGCAAGGCAGTAGAAATGGTTGCCGGCAGATATGAAACAGAATCGTCTGGAGGTATTACTTTCGATACACTTCGCGATTATGCTGAATGTGGAGTTGATTTTATTTCTGTAGGTGCCCTTACACACTCTGTAAAGGGACTTGACATGAGTTTTAAAGCTTGCTGATTATGATAGGTAAATTTCTTCTGACAGGTTTGATACTTACTGTAAGTACAGCAGTATCTGCACAGGACTGGAAGTCAGTGCTTGGTGGGGTAGTGAACAAGGTGGAAGAAACTGTTTCCAAAGTGAATGAGAGTGTTTCCATCGTAGGAACATGGAAATATACTGCTCCCGACTGTAAATTCCAGAGTGATGACTTGCTGTCGAAAGCCGGAGGCGAAGTAGCTGCAAAGAAGGTAGAGGAACAGATGAGCAATTATCTGTCTAAGCTTGGATTCAACGAAAATACTGTATATGTGTTCAATGCGGACAGTACTTACTCATCTACTGTGGCAGGACGTACCGTTAGTGGCACTTATAGTTACAACAAAGATACAAAAGAAGTTACATTGAAGACTAAGATTGGTCTGAAAATGACTGCACAAGTATCTACTTCAGTTTTGAACGGTGGTTCCATGAGTTTGCTTTTTAAGGCAGACAAGCTTATGTCTCTTGCGCAGACGGTGACAGGTGCCATAGCCGGTAAGTCTTCAAATGCTACTGTAAGTACACTGAATACAGTGCTGTCTCAGTATGATGGTTTGTTGCTCGGATTTGAGATGAAAAAGCAATAATATTTGCATAATGTAGAAAATAGGAAAGGGGCGAAATCGATTAGTTTCGGTTTCGCCCCTTTCCTTCGTATATATACGTGTATTTCATCGCTTTTCTATAGTTGGCCTTTTCAACCCCCTGATTATGAAGTAGAGACCAAGAAATATAAACGGAATACTCAATACTTGTCCCATGTCTATCATCATATAATTCTCAAAATCCACTTGCCTTTCTTTTATGAATTCTACAAAGAAACGGAATATGAAGATTGAGAATATACATATACCGAAATATAGTCCATCCTTGTAGGATTTTATCTTACTCTGAACATACCACATTATTCCGAAGATGATAAAGTATGCTATTGCTTCATACAGCTGTGCCGGGTGTCTTGGCTGGCTGTCCACCTGCTCGAATATAAAAGCGAACGGGAGTGAAGTAGGCATACCTATTATCTCGGAGTTCATCAGATTGGCGATTCTGATGAAACCTGCTGCCAGAGGTGCTGCCATCGCTATTATGTCAAGTATCTGCAGATAGGTTATTTTTGTTTTCCTGCAGAACAGATATAATGTAAGCATAAGTCCCATTGTTCCTCCGTGACTTGCCAGACCGGCATATCCGGTGAATTTCCAGCTTCCGTCCGGAAGAAATTTTACTGGAAGTACTATCTCCAGAAGATGATTGGAGTAATAGGCAAAATCGTAGAACAGACAGTGTCCAAGGCGGGCTCCGATGAATATGCCTAGGAATGAATATACGAACAGTCTGTTGTAATCATCCTCAGACATGTTTCTCTTTTGGAAAATTCTGTGTACCACAATGCTGGCAGATGCAATGGCTATAACCCAAAATACACTGTACCACCTTAGGCTGAATCCTCCTAAAGTGAATATTATCGGGTCTGGATTCCAGTTTATATACATTAGATTCATGATTACCGTCTGTTATTTTGAGTATTTTTTTATCAGGTCTTCTGCTACTGTATCTCCCAATTCTTTTGCTTTGTTCAGGTTTTCAAGTCCTTTCTTCTTGTCCTTTCCTTTTACCTGACAGTAGCCAAGCATGCGGTATGCATCGGCATTCTTAGGGTTAAGTGACACAGCCTTCTCCAAAGCTGTTATTGCTTCGTCATTCTGATTGAGACGTATGTGTACACTACCTTTTTCTGTCCAATATCCTGAATTGGATGGTTCCAGCTCTACAGCCTTGTTGATGTCGTTTATAGCTTGCTGGTACATACGGCATTGCATTTCAGTCTGTTGGCGGATTACGTAAAACTCTGCTGATACTTGTCCTAGCATGGCATCGTAGAAAGAGTTATAGTCCATAACAGCTTCGCGATACATTTTTGCATCCGATTTGATACGTGCACGTTCGAAGATGTATGGTGCAGCATCTTTTCCGTACGGCGGGTTATAGTATGCCACAGCACTGTCAAGCATGGCAATGAGTTCTTTTTTGTCTGTTCCTTCCACCAGTTCTTTAGCTTTTGCAGCTGCATAGAATGCCGATGCGGAAGCAATAGGAGTCTTGCATACGTTCTCGTAGGCTGTTGCCGCATTGCTGTAATCTTTCATTGCAAAATAGATGTCTCCCTGCACCTGGTAGTACAAGCCTTCGCCAGATTCAGAAACAGCTTTGTTGATTTCATCCAAGGCTCTTTCCAAAGTCCAATCTGCTTTTTCCAGTTTCTGAGCATTACTTATACTATAGTTATATATCAGTTTAGCAATACTGTAGTGTGCTTCGGCTTTGTTTTCTGCTACATCAATGGTTTTCTTTAGGTTATCTTCTACTGTGTCTATTAATTCATCCGAGTTCTTTCCCATATAATATGTTGCACGTCTGAGATAGCCTTCCATATTGTTTGGGTACATGTTTATGAAATCGTTAAGTATAGAAAGATACTCTTCATCTTCAAGTTGTGACGACATCATGTAAAGGAAAACCAATGCCTGTGATTCATCCTCGGGCAGTCCCTTTTTTATCTTGATAGACTTAAGTGTTGTATCACTGCCTGATAATGCATTGATTGATAGGCTTTTCGCATAATTGATTCCTAGAGCGTAGCTTTTCTTGTCCTCACTGTCGGAGTTTCTTTGAATCATACCAATCACTTCTCCGTTTTCGTTCATGAGCGGACAGCTTACGTCTTTTGCTCCTGTACTCATGGAAAGAGTGTAGTAGAAAGAGTTATTTCCTATTGAGTCAATCCTTTGTATACTTCCGGATGTCCCGTTTACTGAATTTTGTGTGGAATAAGGCATTACATATACCTTGTCATTCTCTTTTCCCGGAGTAGATGTGGCTGTAAGAGATTCTTGCTTCTTGGTGGTTTCTGTTTTGAAGCGCACTACATCATACATGTCGTTTGCTCCCAAAATAAGTGTAACAGGCAGTTCCTTTCCGTCGGCTGTGACTACTACTGCTCTATGAGCGCCCTTGAAAAGACTATAGTCGGAAACTCCTGTTCCGTTTGAGTCAATGTAAAAACCGTTTCCTGTGTTTAGTATCTTATTGTCTGCATTGTATGTGATGACAGAGAAAACAGCTTTTCTGGCTTTCTTTGCCCATTTGGGCAATTCCTGCGCCCATAAGCCGTTAATGCTTAAGGCGCAGAGTGTTATGAATATTGTTTTCCTCATGATATTGTCTGGTATTATTATTCTTCGGTAGAGAAACCACGCTGTTTGATGGCTTCGTATATAAGGATTCCGGCTGCTACTGATACGTTGAGTGATTCAATTGTACCGAATAGAGGAATCTTGATCCATTCGTCGCAGAGTGCAAGGTGTTCGTATGGCACACCAGTGTCTTCTGCTCCCATTATTATACAAGTGGGTTTTGTGTAATCGCCTTTAGTATAGTCGTAATCTCCTTTTTCTGTTGCAGCTACAATGCTGAAACCGCTGTCCTTCAAGAATTTGATAGTGTTTGTGATATTGCTCTCGCGGCAAACAGGTATTGTGTGGAGTGCTCCGGCAGAAGTCTTGATGGCATCTGCATTCACGCTTACACTGTTCTTGGACGGTATAATTATAGCGTCTACACCTGCACATTCGCATGTACGTGCTATTGCACCGAAGTTACGGACGTCTGTCAGTCCGTCAAGGAGTATTATCAGCGGGTTCTTGCCCTGTTCGAACAGGAATGGTACGATATCTTCTGTCCTTTGATATGTGATAGGAGAGATGAAAGCCACTACACCCTGATGGTTCTTGCGGGTGATTTTATTGATTCTCTCAACCGGAACACGCTGTACAGGGATTTGAGTGTCTTTCAATGCAGCAAAAAGCTCTTTTGACAAGTCACTCTGAATATCTTTCTTCACCAGGACTTTGTCTATCTCTTTTCCTGCCTGTATTGCTTCAATCACGGCTCTTACACCGAATATCATTTCATTTTTTTCTATCATATCTGTTTTATATGTTTTTTATTTATAAGAATTATTATAATTCCGAAAGAATGTGAGATAAAATTAATCAAGTATAATTAAAGCCCTAATAAAGACCTTGCATTATTTCTTGCAGCCTCGGTCATTGTAGAACCGCTCAGCATATTTGCTATTTCGTCAATACGTTCCTCGTCTGTAAGGCGTATTATGTGACTGTTTGTTCCGGTCTCGTTGTCTTCCTTATATACTTTATAGTGGGCATTACCTCTTGCTGCTATTTGTGGCAGGTGTGTGATACTCAGAACCTGTCTGTTCTGTCGTCCCATGTCCTGCATTATCAGAGCCATCTTTTCGGCAATAGAACCCGATACACCTGTATCTATTTCGTCAAAGATTATTGTAGGCAGTTTCACAGCTCCTGCTATCATGGCTTTCAGCGAAAGCATTACTCTGGCTATTTCACCGCCTGATGCAATGGAAGCTACATTCTGCAATGTTCCGTTCTTATTGGCAGAGAACAGGAAGTTTACAGCATCCAGACCGTTTATGTCAGGTTCTTTCTTTCTGCATATCTCTACGGCAAACTTCACGTTGGGCATTCCAAGCGGTATGAGCAGAGATTCCATCTGTGACTGTATTTTACCTGCACTCTCCGTGCGTAGTACAGTTAGAATTTCTGCTTTACTGATTACACTGTCATACAGTTTTTTCTTCTTTGTTTCCAGCTCTGATATGCGTTCGTCTGATGATGTTATCATGTCGAGTTGCTGTCTGTAGTTTTCTGCTATCTCAATAAGTTCTGCATCTGTCTTGACGTGATGTTTCTGCATCATAGAGTATATCATGTTGAGACGGGAATTTACGAAATCAAGTCTTGAAGGATTGAACTCTACAGCTTCCTGAGCATCGTCCATATCATGTGAGATATCTTTAATCTCAATATAGCAGCTTTCAAGTCTTTCTTTCCATTCATTGGCTTTTGCAAACACTTTGCTAACTGTTTGCAAAGTATTTATACTGTCTTTAATCAGTGTCAGGCATCCGCCTTCGTCACCGCCTATATTCTGTGCCGAGCGGTAAAGTCCGGCTTTGATATCTTCGGCATGGGAAAGCGTTTCTGCTTCCTGTTCAAGTTCAGCCACTTCGCCTTCTTTCAGCTCAGCCTCATCAAGCTGCTGGAGTTGGAAACGGATATAATCTTCTTCCTTTCGTGTCTCTTCTGCTTGTCTGATACATTCATCCAGTTCACGGCTTACCTTCCTGTATTCATTGTATTCATTCTGATAGTCAGTCAGTTCCTTGATATCCTGTGCAAGTATGTCAAGAATGTTGAGCTGGAATCCTTCCTTGTTTATCAGCAGGTTCTGGTGCTGGCTGTGTACGTCAATCAGCTTTTCTCCAAGCACTTTCATCTGCGAGAGTGAAGCGGGAGTGTCATTTATGAAAGCCCTGCTTTTACCGTTTATGTTTACTTCGCGGCGGATAATACATTCCTCACTATCGTATTCGATGTCGTTAGCCTTGAAGAATTCCTCCATACCGTAGGATGCTATGTTGAACTTGGCTTCTACGATACATTTCGTAGCTCCGTTGCGTATGGCCTTTACATCTGCTCTTTGTCCGAGCAGCAGACCGATAGCACCGAGAATGATTGATTTTCCGGCTCCCGTCTCTCCGGTAATTACGGAGAAACCCGGTTCGAATGCAATGTCCAGTTTATCTATAAGTGCGTAGTTCTGGATGAATATAGACTGTAGCATATTTATAATATTTCTGCCAAATGGTTAATTATGTCTGTAGCCACTTCTTTCTTGTTCTTGAGCGGGAACTCGATGACATTCTCTTTGTCGATGATTGTAATCTTGTTTGTGTCGTGTCGGAAACCGGCTCCCTTGTCATTCAGTGAGTTGAGAACGATAAAGTCAAGATTCTTTCTTTCCAACTTGTCTTTTGCATGCTCCACCTCGTCGTTAGTTTCAAGAGCGAATCCCACCATCACCTGATTGTCTTTCTTGAGTTTTCCCAATGCAGCGGCTATGTCCTGTGTAGGTTTCAACTTAATAATCAGGTCGTCTTTTTCGCGCTTGATTTTTTTGTCGGCTTTTAGTTCGGGAGTGAAGTCAGCTACAGCTGCACAAAGGATTGCTGCATCACTTGAACCGAACTCGTTTATGGCTGCCTGATACATTTCTTCTGCACTCTCCACGCTGATAGTTCTGATATTAGGGTGCTTTGCAGTAATGCTTACAGGTCCGCTGATAAGAGTAACTTCGGCACCTCTTTCTGCACAACATTCAGCCAGCGCATAACCCATTTTACCGGAAGAATAGTTACCGATAAATCTTACAGGGTCAATTCTTTCGTATGTAGGACCGGCGGTAATCATTACCTTCTTTCCGGCGAGGTCAGACTTCTTTGCGAAGAAATCCTCCAGGACGGCAACGATATTTTCCGGTTCTTCCATTCTTCCTTTACCTACAAGATGGCTTGCCAGCTCGCCTTCGCCCGGTTCTATGATAATGTTTCCGTATGACCTGAGTGTGTCAAGATTCTTCTGTGTAGAAGGATGGGCAAACATATCCAGGTCCATAGCCGGAGCTACGAATACCGGCGCTTTCATCGACAGGTATGTGGTGATAAGCATATTGTCGGCAATGCCGTTTGCCATTTTCCCTATAGTAGCTGCTGTGGCAGGAGCTATCAGCATTGCGTCTGCCCACAGACCAAGGTCGACGTGGCTGTGCCATGTCCCGTCTCTGCGTGCGAAGAACTCGCTTATGACAGGCTTACTTGTTATAGTGGACAGTGTAAGCGGAGTGATAAACTCTTTTCCTGCAGGAGTTATAACGATTTGTACTTCGGCACCCTTCTTTATCAAGGCTCTGGCAAGTACTGCCGCCTTGTAGGCAGCAATACTTCCAGTGATACCAAGTACTATTTTTTTACCTTTCATCATAGATGTTTCATTTTAACATTCCGGTTTCTCTCAGTCTGATTTTTGTAAGCACGTTTTTTGTGTTCAGTGCAAAATCGCCGTTCATAATCCATCCGTAATATCCGATATCTTTTTTCATAACCTCGGCTACCGGCATGCCTTTATATTTACCAAAGTTGAATACCTCCACTCCGTTGTCATCATAAACTATTCTTCCGGCAAAATCCACATTCTTCGAATAGCTTGAATATTCTGACAGGAAGTTGATATCGTTCTCCAGCGTGTCGTGGTACATATCCAACTGAGCTTTAAGGACTTCGTATGTGGCTCTTGTATCAGCCTCAGCAGTATGAGCGTCTTCCAGATTTTTTCCACAATAGAACTTGTAAGCAGCCGACAGAGTGCGCTGTTCCATCTTGTGGAAAATCACCTGTACGTCTACAAATTTTCTCTTTGTCAAGTCGAGGTCAATACCGGCTCTGAGGAATTCCTCTACGAGAACAGGAACGTCAAATCTGTTGGAATTGAATCCTGCTATATCGGCGCCTTCAAAGTCCTTGGCTATGTTGGTTGCCACTTCCTTGAAAGTAGGGCAGTCTGCCACATCCTCGTCTGTTATACCGTGTATGGCTGTTGAGGCTTCCGGAATATGCATTTCCGGATTAATTCTGAGAGTCTTGCTCTCCTCGTTTCCGTTAGGATAAACTTTCAGATAGCAGATTTCCACTATCCTGTCGCTTGTTATATTTGTACCTGTAGTTTCCAGGTCGAAGAAAACTATAGGGTTTTTAAGATTCAGTTTCATTATAAAAGTATTAATCGTTAAGCATCATAGGCATGAGCAGCATCAGCAGGTCTTCGTTTTCTTCCTGTTCCTCAGGAACAATAAGTCCGGCTCTTGAAGGGTCAGCCAATTCGATAATTACATTCTGCGATGAGATGTTGTTCAGAATGTCGATAAGGAAAGATGACTTGAAACCGATGCTCATGTCTTTTCCGTCGTACTGGCAAATGAGAGTTTCTTCAGCCGAAGTAGAGAAATCGATATCCTGAGCAGAAATAGTCATGCTGTTTTCTTTCAGACTAAGCTTGATCAAACTGCTTGCCTGAGACGAGAATACAGATACACGCTTCAGGGCGCTGATGAAGATAGCACGGTCCACTACAGCTTTATGAGGATTGTTCTGTGGAATAACAGAGTTGTAGTTAGGATAGCGTCCTTCGATAAGTCGGCAAGTCATCTGGTAATTCTCCATTGTGAACATTGCGTTTTTGTCGTCGAAACAAATCTGTACGTCGCCCTGTTCTTTTGGAAGCAGGTTCTTAAGAATGTTAGATGGTTTCTTAGGAAGGATGAAAGCTGCCTTTTCGTTTCCTGTAGAAGCGAACGACTTGTTGCGTACAAGCTTATGACCGTCTGAAGAAACCAGTGTTACGTCCTGCTGGCTGATGTCGAAATAGATACCGTTCATTACAGGGCGCAGCTCATCGTCGGCAGTAGCGAAGATACATCTGTTGATTCCTGTAAGCATAACGTCGGCAGCCATTGTCAGATTAACGACTTCGCCTCCCATCTGTTTTGGCAGAGGATATTCGTCGCCGTTCTGTGCCATCATACTGTATTTACCGTTAGGGTATTTCACAGTAATCTCCATTGTATCGGTATTGATATTGAAATTCAATGGCTGTTCCGGATTTTCCTTCAGAGCTTCGAGGATAGTCTTGGATGAAATAGCAAAACGGCCTTCGCCCTCATATTCGCTCACTTCGATACTTGTAGACAGTGTTGTTTCGCTGTCGGAAGCTGTCATTGTGATAGTTCCATCGTTAAGTTCTATCAGGATACAGTCCAGAATAGGAAGAGAATTTTTTGAATTGATAACACGGCTGATAGCCTGTAAATGGCTGAATAATGTTGTGCTTGAAACTAAAAATCTCATGATTGATGTTATATTAAATTGTTTTTTAATTATTATTTCTGTTTAAATGTATTTATTGTAATTCATCGAATAATCGAATGCCAAAGTTACAAAAAAAGATTGTTCGGCTAAAGCAATTGGTTCATAAAATGCCCTTCTGTGGATAAAAAATATTGTGAAAAATTAGTTCACTTCTTAGGAAAAGAGTAATTTCGTGACCTAAAATTAAATAGAAAGTTTTTATGGAAATAACAGGAAGAATTATTGCTGTTCTTGAGCCTCGTGGTGGTGTATCGAAATCTGGAAACAATTGGAAGGTTCAGGAATATGTTTTGGAAACTAACGAGCAGTATCCTCGTAAGATGTGTTTTGATGTGTTTGGTGAAGATAAAATCCAGCAGTTCAACATACAGGCAGGCGAAGAACTTACAGTTTCGTTCGATATAGATGCCCGCGAATGGCAGGGCAGATGGTTTAACAGTATCAGGGCATGGAAGGTGGAAAGACCTTCTCAGAATATGGGCATGCAGCCTCAGCCTGCTGATTATTCATTCCCTCCTGTGTCATCGGCTCCGGTGCCTCCAGCTGACTTCTCGGCTACTGACGATAAGGACGATCTGCCTTTCTGATAATAAGGGATTTATAAAAAATGAAACAGCCATATCGCATTTCGGTTTGAAGTGTTGCGGTATGGCTGTTTTTTTATTCTTGTGTTTAGGCAATTATGAATTCATGCTCAGCAGGAACTCATCGTTGTCTTTAGTCTTTTCAAGTCTATCTTTTACGAAATCCATAGCTTCTACTGGGTTCATGTCCGACAGATATTTGCGCAGAATCCACATTCTGTCAAGAGTAGTCTTGTCAAGCAGCAAGTCGTCGCGGCGTGTACTTGATGCCACAATGTTTACAGCAGGGAATATACGCTTGTTGCTCAAGTTTCTGTCAAGCTGCAATTCCATGTTGCCTGTACCCTTGAATTCTTCGAAGATGACTTCATCCATCTTAGAACCTGTGTCGATAAGAGCTGTTGCAATGATAGTGAGTGATCCACCTCCTTCGATGTTACGTGCGGCACCGAAGAAACGTTTTGGCTTGTGGAGTGCGTTTGCATCGACACCACCCGACAATACCTTACCGGATGCAGGAGATACAGTGTTGTATGCACGTGCAAGGCGTGTGATAGAGTCGAGGAATATCACTACATCATGGCCGCTTTCCACCATACGTTTAGCTTTCTCCAATACTATGCCTGCAATCTTCACGTGGCGTTCTGCCGGCTCGTCGAAAGTAGAAGCAATAACTTCTGCCTTGACGCTGCGTGCCATGTCGGTTACTTCTTCAGGACGTTCGTCGATGAGAAGCATTATCATGTATACTTCAGGATGGTTTTCGGCAATAGCATTTGCGATATCCTTCATAAGGATAGTCTTACCGGTCTTAGGCTGTGCTACGATAAGTGCACGCTGTCCCTTACCGATAGGAGAGAACATGTCGACTACACGTGCTGACAAATTGTCATCATATCCCTTGCATAACTTGAATTTTTCATCAGGGAACAATGGTGTCAGATGGTCGAATGGAATACGGTCGCGTACCAGTGCAGGATCGGCACCGTTTATCTTGTTTACTTTTACAAGTGGGAAATATTTTTCTCCTTCCTTGGCTGGGCGGATTGTGCCTTCTACCACATCGCCGGTCTTGAGGCCATATGCCTTGATTTGCGATTGTGATACATAAATGTCATCCGGTGAAGAAAGGTAGTTGTAGTCAGACGAACGCAGGAATCCATAGCCGTCGGGCATTATTTCCAGCACGCCGGAACCTGTGATGATATCTTCAAAGTCATATACTTTCTCTGCCGGCTTTGCAGGTTGCTGTACTTCTTGTACATTCTGGGTTGGATTTTCTGCAGCCTGTGTCTTTTCCTCCGGGGCAGGCAATTGTATTTGAGGAACGGCAGGAAGCTGTATTTTGTTTTCCTGTGTACCTTCCGGCTGGGCATTTACGGACTGCTGCTTATTGTTTTGTTGCTGTTTTCCGTTCTGCTGCTTGTTGTTCTGAGGCTTTTGCTGCTTTTTGTTGTTCTTTTTCTGTTTCTGCTGGAACTTATTTTCTGTTTGCGGGATAACAGGAGGTTCTACTTTCGTAGCTTCGAATTTGCCTAATAATTCTGTAGGAATTTCAAATTTCTCAGATGGTAAATCTTCTATAGGAATAAAATCGTCCCCTCCCTTAAGGTCCAATGGAGGCAGTTCCATGTCATCGTCAATGAATACCGGGATTGGTCTTTCTGTTTCAGTAATAGTTTTATTATCTTGTTTTTGTTCTGCCGGTATATTGGATTTTACTTCGGATGTATTTTCTTTTGATTTTTCTGTTTTGTTTTTTGAACCAGGCTTTCTGCCTCTTTTTGCCTTTGGCTTTTCTTCAGCAGTTACTGGTGTCTGTTCAGTTTCAGTCGTGCTTTCCGGATTTTCTTTGATTGTATTTTTCGTTTTTAAGTCAGGAGTTTTTGCTTCAAGTTTAAGTGCTCTGTCTTTTGTAGCTGTATATACTTTGTCTCCTTCTTTTTTTACACTGATTCTGGCTCTTTTCTTGGTTTGTCCTTCAGGTTTGTCAGTGTTTGCTTTTTGTGATGCACTTTTTATGGCTTGCTCGTCAAGAATCTTATATACAAGCTCTTCTTTCTTCAGTGCTGTAGTCTTTTTTAAACCTAACTCTTTGGCTATTTCTTGCAATTCGGAAAGGTCTTTTTCATTTAATTGTATGATATTATACATATAAGTGTGTGTATAAATTGTTATATTATAGTAATATTATATATTTCTGATTTTTATCTTAAGTATTGATATGTACAACATTCTGTTAGTACATAGTTAGAACATGTAATAC
>artificially_reared_1__coassemble_270_pt1 | contig 27018 bp, 20 predicted proteins | sample artificially_reared_1__metabat2_low_PE_002 | metagenome-assembled genome bin artificially_reared_1 | reverse complement strand
TTCAATCCTTGAACATTAGAAATATTCGTAGGATTAAACCATATATCATTATCTGTATATAACTTATATCCGGAAAGTTCTGAACCAACAACAGTTACAGGAACACCAGTATAAATATCACGTTCCAATCCACTATCAGTTTTTGTACAACTCGCAAAAACAAATAATGATATCAGACAAAACAAAAAATCATATAAACTTCTTCTTTTCATGTTATACAAACTAAATAAAAATATCATTTAAAAACATAACCTCTGAACTCTCCCTTTAAATCAGGACCAAAATAGAAGCCTGGCTGTGTAGGCTGATTATATGCAACATTCTGAGTTGCAATACTTATTCTGTATACAGTATCTTCGAGGAAAGTATAAAAGCGGTATTTTGTAGGTATAGTAGAAACATATAGTCTCAGACTTGTATTATCAGATGTTCTCATAAGCACTTCTTCTCTCCAGTCGCCAATAAAGTCTCCCTGAAGGCAAGGATTTGCTTTTGTTCCATTATTCCATGTTGTACCTTCAAAAACTTTCAACACATTACATTTTTTCGATTTCCAGTCATATTTGCTGATAACATTCTTATCCAGAAGTTCTCTTAATAAATCACCATCCCACCATACAGCCATATTATTAGAAAGTCCTTGAACATCTTCGGCAATGATTTCACCTTTATAATTAAGAATGCCTGAAGTAGGTTTAATATAAGTAACGCCTTCTTTTCTTTCGAAATCAGGAATATCATTCTGATGTCGTTTACTAACTCCTGCAAACATTTCAACTCCATAGTTTTCCGGATCAATATCTGCAGCCATACATCTTCCAACATCCTTCTTTACAGGCATTTGGAAAATAACTTTTCCTGTAGCAGCATCTCTAAGCGAAGCCCCATCTTTTTTATTTTCATGGCATGCCCACACTTGAAGTGCATCTTTATCAGGTATAAATTGAGTTAAATGTAATGCATCTCCATGTCCCATACCTGTAGAATACAGTCCTGTTCCATCATGATCTATCGTACAAGAACCATAAACAATTTCATCACATCCATCTTTGTCTACATCAGCTACTCTAAGATTATGATTACCCTGACCAGCAAATTTCTCACAATCCTGATTATTGCTATCAAATACCCATTTTAAAGATAAGTCATTACCATTCCAATCGTATGCTGCCAATACAGCTCTAGTATAATATCCTCTACAAAATACTACACTAGGATTCTTTCCGTCAAGATATGCAACGGCTGCAAGAAAGCGGTCACTTCTGTTTGCCCATGTATCACCCCAATCAGCCAGATTCCCTCTTTCCGGTATATAATTGACTGTTTTCAAAGCTTTACCTGATAATCCGTCAAATACTGTAAGATACTCATTACCAGTAAGAATTCTACCTTGGTTTTTATCTTCATGAACACGATAGTCGGCATTTTTGTCTCCTATTACATTTCCACATCCATCAACAGTTCCGTCAGATGTTTTCATATATACTTCAGAACGTCCGTCGCCATCCAAATCATATACCATTATTTGAGTATAATGTGCTCCTGCTCTTATGTTTTTGCCTAAATCTATTCTCCAGAGTTTCTCTCCAGTCAAACGATAACAGTCTACAAAAACATTTCCAGTATAACCATTCTGTGAGTTATCCTTAGCATTCGAAGGATCCCATTTCACGATATATTCATATACTCCATCTCCATCGACATCACCTATTGATGCATCATTGGCATTGTATGTATACTTCTCTCCAACCGGAGTAATACCATCAGCAGGTTTGTCCAACGGAATATCAATATATCCTATTGAAGAATTTGCTTTTATATTATATATACCTATTGATTCATTATTCTCTATACCATTGATTACTGGGACTACTCTATATTCACAATTTTTCTCAACAACATTGTTATCCTGATAAAATGTACCTTCATTTGAAGATACATTAGCAATCATTTTACCATCACGATAAATATTAAATGAAGTTCCTATATTATCTGTAGACAAATACCTCCATGATAAAAATACCTTTTTACTATCTTCTCTCAATACAACTAGTCCACGTCCTAGTTTTTCTTTTATCATTTTATTGCTATCATAATTAGTTTGTCCATAAGAAGATAAACCAATCAGCAACAAAACAAACAAACTAATAATCTTACACTTCATAAAAAACTGACATTTGGTTATTTCAAATAATTTTTCAATTCACTATCAGACTGCAACAACCCATCTACAATACTTTGAGCATTAAGTTTTGCTCCTTTTAATGAAGTATGAGTATGATCATTCTTGAAATACTCATTTACATATTTCAAACCTGAATTATAACCTATTTCCTGTAACTTATCTGCAGTTATCTTATTCAAATCAATATAGATGGCACCTGTTCTCTCCGCAGCTTGTTTAGTCCACTTACCAAAACCATCGGTATTTCTTATAATCATACCGTTGTCCCACATGTTTCTTGGAGTATGGCTAAGTAATATAGGATGAGCACCTTTTTCCAATACATCCAAAGCAAATTTCCTCAGATACCAGCCAAATGTATATATAACCTGATATTTTCCGGTTTTTTCCATCTTGAATACCTTACTTTCATCACCAGAACCAGGCAATTCTGCCCTTGCCTTACCCGTATTTATCTGACCTGCATCATTATGTCCGAACTGAATAATAACAAAATCACCAGGCTGAAGAGCATTATATATCTTATCCCATCTTCCTTCATCAAGGAATGTTCTGGCACTTCTACCTGCCATTGCATGATTTTCAACAGAAATTTTATCCAAATCGAACCATTCTGATATTACACTTCCACAGCCCCACATGCTGTCTCCATTATCAGTATTTTTCACAGTACTATCTCCTATGGTAAACAATACCGGACAACCTTTTTTTCTGGTAGAACCTGTTTTATCATCCACTTCCTGTTTAACAAGATAATTTGCAAGCTTAAGTCCTTTGCATGCTCTTATACCTTCAATGGCAGACTCAGCATTTACCCTCGCACCAAATGCACTTGTATGTATTCTGTCGAGATAGAACATGTATTTTACTTTTTCTTTTCCAAACTTTTCGAATTTCTGAGCTGATATTTCATTCAAATCTATAAAAGGAACCTTTTCTTTTTTTGCAACCTGCTTTGCCCAAAGTCCAAAAGTCTTGTTCACTCTTGTTACAACAGTACTATCTTTATCTTCCCAAGCATTTCTTGGAGTCAATGACATTAGAATAGGAAATGCACCTTTGGATTTGACATCCTTAATAAATTTACGCATATACTCTCCATAGGTATATACTGTTTCCTTGACACCTGTTTCTTTAATTGTCACCTCAAGAGTTTCTTTACCTATACCAGGTATAGATGCTCTGGCCCTTCCACTGTCATAAGGACCATTATCATTATGACCTAATTCTATAATTACCCAGTCACCTTTTTTCACTCCTTTAAGAACATCAGCCCATAATTTATTATAGAATGTTCTACTACTCATACCTCCCAAAGCATGGTTCTCTACAGTAATTTTGGATGAATCAAAATACTCATGAACATAGTATCCCCACCCCCACTGGCCATTATTACCATTACCAAGGGTACCGGTTCTCATCGTAGAGTTCCCAATTAAAAACAATACAGGATTATTACCTTTTCTGGTAGAACCTGAAACAGGTCTTGCAGTATTGGCAATATTTAGACTATCCAAGGTATTATCTACTACAAGATTAACATCTTGCATAGGTTCTAGAATATTATTATCTTTATTCTGAGCATTTATTCCAAGGCTCAATCCCAAAAATAATAAAGAATAAAAATAGCGTTTCATAAGATTATAAATTAGATTTTATTGCAAAGGAACAAAATTAGACAAGAAAGAAAATGTAATTTCATGTATTTTGATGTATAATTGTACATTAACTACATAAAAAGGAATATTGCACTTGATACTATCATTTGTTATAACGAACTTAGCAGAAAATACTATTTCAATTCATTATAATTATAACCAATACTAAAAGCCAACAAACATGAGAAAGACAGTAACCTTGATAATATTTGCAGTATTATCATTCATTAATGCAAGTGCAAAAAATTATTCTGACGATAAAGATTTCGCAGGATATCTGTTCACCTATTTTACAGGTAACCATATATCCAAAGAGGCAATACATTTTGCTATCAGTGAAGACGGATATACATATACTGCATTAAACAACAATAAGCCGGTTATTGATTCAAAAATCATAAGTTCTACCGGAGGGGTAAGAGACCCGCATATCCTGAGATGTGAAGACGGAAAAACTTTTTATATGGTAGTCACTGACATGGTATGCCAAAATGGATGGGATTCGAACCGCGCTATGGTCCTACTTAAATCCAAAGATCTGATAAACTGGAAATATTCAGTTGTTAATATACAGAAGAAATATCAAAATCAGGAAAACTTAAAACGTGTATGGGCTCCACAGACAATATATAATCCAGAAGCTAAAAAATATATGATTTATTGGTCTATGAAACATGGAAATGGACCGGACATTATATATTATGCATATGCCAACGACAGTTTCACTGACCTTGAGGGAGAACCTAAAGTACTGTTTATGCCATCCGACAAAAAATCATGTATTGATGGAGATATAATTTATAAAGACGGAGTATTCCACTTGTTCTATAAAACAGAAGGACATGGAGATGGAATAAAAGTAGCAACAACGTCTTCTCTTACTTCGGGAAAATGGATAGAAGATCCTAAATATAAACAACAGACAAAAGAATCGGTCGAAGGATCAAGTGTATTTAAACTCATAAATGAGGATAAATATATATTAATGTATGATGTATACAAGAAAGGAACTTATCAGTTTACAGAATCAACAGATTTGAAGAATTTCAAAGTTATAGATAATGAAGTTAAAATGAACTTCCATCCACGTCATGGTACAATTATTCCTATTACCAAAAAAGAAATGAAAAAGCTTATGAAGAAATGGGGTAATAAAGAATAATACAAACATATTATTATACAAATGAGGCTGTCTCGTTTTGACAGCCTCATTTTTTGTGAATATCAATAATCACTCATGCATAGCATGATCCTTTGGGAAATCTTCACCTTCCCAAGCCTTTTTGGAAGTCCATGATTCAGATTCTGAAGTCCAAAAAGAATGATCGGCTGACAAACCTAGTGGTAAAAATGCAAATGAAGCTAAATACAAACTACCATTATTAGTATAACTATCCGAAACATTTGGTTGTGAGCCATTAAATCCAAGTTTGAGGAATCCTTCTTTATTATAATTACGATTATCCTTAAACATATTCTTTATCACAGCTGTCATTGCAGCTCTTACTTGTCCATTTGATAATTCAGAAGGTAACTTTTCCTGCCATGCCAACATAGCCAATGGCTGTAATACCCCAGTGCGATAAGTTATCGAACGTCCGAATACAGGAAATGTTCCTTCCGGTGATATCAATCTTTCCAGTATTATACCATATCTTTGCATACGTTTCACTGCCTTTTCGTACGGAATTTTCCATCCTTTGCCATTTTTTCTCTCTTCAAGGCATTCAACATACATTGGCTGAATAACGAAACTATTATAATAATCAAATGCAAAATCAGGACCATCTGAATACCATCCGTCGCCAACGTACCATTCGTCTATTTTCCTTAAAGCAGATACTATTCTGTATTCGTCATATTGTGCCCCAACCTTACGCAAAAAAGTTTCTACTGTAGCAGAAAACAAGAGCCAGTTTGTATATGGTGGATTTACCCGACGTAATTGTGTAAATTCCTTTATATAACGTTGTTTAGTAATACTATCAAGCGGAACCCACAAGGCATCATACCCTCTTAAAAAACTTTGTGCCAAAAAAGCTGCATCTACCAATGCCTGTGATGAACCTCTCCAAAGTAGGTAATCAGGACTTTCAGGATCAACAGCGTGTACATATGAAGCAAGGGCCCATTCACGAAGTTCTTTTCTCATTTTCCCCTCTTTAGTATCATCATCCGGTAATGACAACCACGGAGCTATACCATCCATCAAACGGCCAAAACATTCCATATATGTTACTTTTTTGTTTCTTCCGTCCCATCCTGGACTCACTTCTACAATCATCTTTTCCTGTAGTTTTCCTTTACTCATGTTCGAAAGTACTGGCTCTGCCATATTATAAATGATTTCACACCATACTTCTCTGTCACTAACCTTTTCTTCTTTCAATGAATTTGCCAAACATGGTACACTTAAAAACAAGCATACAATCAGTGTAAATACAGACTTTTTTTTCATTTTGTTTTTCTAATATTATTATTTAAATATTGTTGTTTACATATACATCACCTTGTCAAATTTATACAAATACATATAAAATCGTATATATAAATATTTTGTATAACAACTATCACATCAAACATTTATAAAATGACAAGTCATTTCTGATAAAACGAACTGTCGTTTAAAGTAAAATGACCTGTCGTTTTTATACTAAGGAAAATATAAAAAGATACAGCTAAACGTACGGACATAAAAAAAGGAGTACCGCTGTACTCCAACCTTTGTTAACCTTAAAATCTAATACTATGAAAAACACAGTACAAAGGTACGGACTTTTCGATAATCTGCAAGTATTTCAACCAAAAATCTATGTTTTATAACACAGTTTAATACATAAGTCGGAATAGTCTATATTTGTTAACAACATTGTGCTATTAATATAAATCTTAACGGAAAATATTTATAGCACAAAAAGAAAATCACTAAATATTCATTTAATCAAACCATAATGAATTTACTGAAAAAAAATAATTATTTTTGTTTTCAAAATAAACCTCTATTAATCAAAGTTTACTACAAAAGTATTATCTCTACATTGTTATGAAAAAGTTATTATATATTATAATTCTGTCGGTTCTATATGCATGCAACAATAATATTCCAAATGATTATATTATCTGTAAAGAAAATCCACAAATATATCCCGATTATAGCAATTGTATTATACCATACAATATTGCTCCTTTAAATTTTAGAATAACAAACCAGGCTGATGATTATATCAGTATTTCTTATTCGTCAAATGGAGATACTATTTTTTCGTCAGGAGAAACAGTAAGTTGGGATATAGATGAATGGCATAACTTGCTTATGGAAAATATGAATGACACACTTTTTACCGATGTGTTTTTAAAACAAGACGGCAAATGGAAGAAGTATTCTTCAATAATGAATTATATTTCAGATAAGAATATAGATAATTATATTACATACAGACTTATAGAGCCATCATACGAACTGTTTGAAGAAATGTCTATCAACCAAAGAAATCTGACAAATTTCGAAGAAAAGGTTATTTACAACGTAGATAGTGAAGGACAATGCATAAACTGTCATTCTACCCAGAATTATAACCTTACAAACAAATCACAATTTCACATACGTCTGTACAAGGGAGGAACACTAATTGCAACACCTGATAAAATTACTAAAGTAAACCTGAAAACAGGCAATCTTATTTCAAGCGGTGTATACCCTGCATGGCATCCTAACTTGAACATAATAGCTTATTCAATAAATGAGACATCACAGTTTTTTCACCAAGTGAGCAAAGAAAAAGTTGAAGTGATAGATTCGCGTTCTGATCTGGTATTATATAATATAGATAAAAATGAAGTTTCATACATTGCAAAGGACACATGCCAGATGGAAACATTCCCTTCGTGGAGCCCGGACGGTAAATATCTATATTATTCGTCGGCTGACTATCCGAAAGAATGCATTACTGACAAGAGCAAAATGATGTCGAACTATAAGAATATACATTATAATATCCTAAGAAAGAAATTCGACACAAACAAACTGTGTTTCGAAGAAAAGATTGATACTATCTATAAGGCTTCCGACTTTAAAAAGAGCGCAACACTGCCACGCGTTTCACCGGATGGCAAGTACCTTCTTATAACACTAGGCGACTACGGTAATTTCCATATATGGCATAAAAGTAGTGACCTATATATGATAAATCTGAATACAAAAGAAATATATCCACTCGATAATATTAACAGCAATGATGTGGAAAGCTATCACTCATGGTCATCGAATGGAGCATGGATTATATTCAGTTCAAGAAGAGACGATGGTTCCTACACAAGGCCATACATAGCAAACTTCGACAATGGTATTTGTGGAAAACCTTTTATTGTACCTCAGAAAAATCCGGAAACATATAAAAACCTGTTCAAATCATTCAATATACCTGAATTTATGGTAAATCCTTTTTCGTATTCATTGAACAAACTCAAGAATGCAATAGACAAGGATGCGATAAATGCCAATTTATCCAATTGAATGATTTATTCATTTTGAACCGGAATGGACTGTATTTCCTTGTCATGTTTCATAAGGCCTGGATTATCAATGTATTTTCTATACTTATCAGTCCATTCCTTATAGAAAAAATTACCAGAAAGAAGATTTAAATACTTTTCAGCCAAAGCATATTCTTCATTCAACAATGCGCACTTTGTCATATATTTGATATAAAAGTTTCTCATTCCATACTCAACCATATACTCCATACACCATCTATAGGAATCATTCACTTTTCCAATATGATAATTCACAATAATACCATTCATGTGAGACAATATAAGTTCTTCCCTCTGGAGTGTATTTGATTTTATTGTTTGTCTGGTATCTTTATTGTTCTTACCATTTTTCATGAATGACAAATTGTTTGATATCACCATGCCATAAGTAGGATTTCCCTTTAAATTATAGTTGATAACATTCACTTTACGCCAGTTATTATCCTCTATAGCATTATTTATCTTTATAGTTGCCCTGAAATTCTCATCCTTAAAGTTATAAACATAAGTATATGACACTGTTAATAACAGTATTATAACTGAATAAACTGTTTTATATTTCATCCTTTCCAACAGTTTGGTTCTACCGTCTAACAATTGTGATATAATAACAGAAGAAAACATTATAATAAAAGGAACCCATAAATAGATATAATCATGTTTAAACTCAAAACCCGATACTACTGAAAACAAATGATGGAATCTATTATGAGAATATGACAATGTATCTGTAATTATGTAATGTGACAGTACAACAACTATTTCAGCACTTATTACCGTATATTTGATTTTTCTATCAACAAGTTCGTTCAGTATATATAAAATACATGTGAAATATGCATAGAAACCTATAAACTTGAACAATATTGCAGTTATAAAGAAGAGAGATAATCTTGAATATATTCCTTTAGTTTGTTTATAAACTATATATAGTAACAAGGATATTATTATACCGAATGCATTGGTAAACATGTATCCCGGAGATTTTAACACTATTAGTTCATAACCTAAAATAATGTTTGAAAGCAAGAGCATATACGACGGAACGAACATTAATGAATTTATACTGCCGTATATATTAGGAAATGCTTTTTTAAGCAATAATGGTATTGTTAATAACAATGATATAAATATTATTGAACCCAACAACGGATAATAATAGAATTGAGTAAAGAATAATCCCAAATATGAAAGTAACCCTCCAGAAGTATTTATATTATCATAAAAGAAATTCTTTGTCATCGAAAAAAAAGACATTTCTTCTGTCCATTTGAAATAATAGCTGTTGATTATTATTGTAAGATATACAGATACTAACAGTAAGATAATATAGTTTGCTGCTATGGATAAGGATAATTTCTTCATACTCAAGATAAAAACAAAGTTTGTGTTTACATTATAGATTTCAATCTAACGACGATATGATGCTATAAAAGAAAAATGTTGTGGTAAAAAAACAATTACCACAACATTAGTATTCCTCTTTCTACAATCCGAGTTTAGCCGATATATCAAGCATACGCTTTATAGGCTTTATAGCTTCTTTTGCTATCGCTTCGTCCACTACTACCTCAGGCCATTCGTATTTCAATGTGTTGTAAAGTTTCTCCAAAGTATTCAAGCGCATGAAGTTACATTCATTGCAAGCACAAGTACTGTCTTCAGGAGGTGCAGGAATGAAATTCTTTTCAGGACATTTGCGTCGCATTTCGAACAATATACCGCTTTCTGTAGCTACTATAAAATCTTTCTTTTCGCTGTTCATTGCATGTTTCAGAAGTCCGGCAGTAGAACCTATCTTGTCTGCAAGCTTTGCAACCGCTCCCTTGCATTCCGGATGAACCAGTACATCGGCATCTGGATATTGCTTTTTAAGCTCTATAATCTTCTCTACAGAGAATTTCTCATGCACATGGCATGCTCCGTCCCAAAGAATCATATTTCGGCCTGTAACGGAGTTTATATAGTTTCCAAGGTTCTTGTCAGGACCGAAGATTATCGGCTGGTCTGCTGGAAAACTTTCCACTATCTGCTTTGCATTGGTAGATGTAACCACGACGTCTGTAACTGCCTTTACAGCAGCACTTGTATTTACGTAAGAAATTACGGTGTGATCAGGGTGCTGTTTCACGAACTCGGCAAACTTGTCGGCAGGACAACTGTCGGCCAACGAACATCCTGCATTGAAATCCGGAATTAGAACTTTTTTGTCAGGACAAAGTATCTTCGCTGTCTCGCCCATGAAGTGGACACCGCACATCACTATTATTTCAGCATCGGTCTTTGCCGCCCACTGAGCAAGCGCAAGGCTGTCTCCTATGAAATCGGCTATTTCCTGTATTTCGTCCGCCTGGTAGAAGTGTCCCAATATCACAGCATTCTTTTCCTTGCGGAGTTTGTCTATTTCGGCTTTCAAGTCTAGTGTCTTGTCTACGGGTTCATCCACATAACCCTTTTTCAACCATTCTTCTTTCATAACTATAAATATTTTATTTTTTCTTCTTTTTAAAAGAAATCTTATGATGCTATTAATAGGCTGTTGATTATGTTGGCAAAAATAATACCGTATTTCTTGCTTTTTAAGTTATTAATATAAGTGCTGTATGTATTAATAACGATTCAACAGCGTTAAGTGCTGATAATTCAGTACTTAGTTTGTATATTAACATTTTGTTGATATTGTGCAAAGTTAAAAACTTTCCGTTTATCAGCTATTCATTTCTTATTAAAATTGTGTTCAAATTGTTTATGAAACTTTTGGGTTAGTTTTTTGGATTGTTGGTTTATAGACACTTATAGATGTTTGTTCCGGAAATGCAAGAAATAGTTTTAAAAATCTATTCTCATGTTTTCTACACGATTTATACACCTTTTCAACAGATTTCAACAGGGTTATTAATATTGTTTTTATCTTTGCGGACAGTAAATGTAAATATATAGATATGTCTGAAATAAGAAAGCTGAAAATAACCGAAATGAACCGTCTGACGGTGGAAGAATTCAAGGAGGCAGACAAGCTTCCTCTGGTAGTGGTACTTGATGAAGTGAGAAGTCTGCATAACATTGGTGCTGTATTCCGTACTTCGGATGCTTTTCTTGTGAACAGGATATATCTTTGCGGGATTACTGCTACTCCTCCTAATGCAGAGATGCACAAGACTGCTTTGGGAGCTGAAAATACTGTTGACTGGAAGTATTGTCAGAACACTCAAGATGCTGTAAATGAGCTTCATGAAGCTGGATATACAGTCTTTTCAATTGAACAGTGTGAGGGTAGTACCATGCTTGGTGATATGGTTTTGGATCAAGACAAGAAATATGCCATAGTCATGGGAAATGAGGTGAAAGGAGTAAAACAGGAAGTGGTTGATATGTGCGATGGATGTATAGAGATACCTCAGTATGGTACCAAACATTCTTTGAATGTATCAGTTACAGCAGGAATTGTGTTATGGGAGTTTGCCAACAAGCTGATGGAGTTTAGAAATAACTGTTAATAACATTATTGATAAAGTAATTATCCACAATATAAACATTTGATTTTCATTTGTTTATATTGTGGATAAATGTTTTATAGCTGTCCGTTTTCAACAAGGGTAATAACACGTTCCACCATCTCGTCTTCGCCGTCTGGTCTATATTCTTTTTTCAGACTTGCACCGAACAATGCAGCGAATGTTTGATAGAATCCCGCTTTAAATGGTCCCATAAAAGCTTTTACCAGTTGATACGATGATTGGTTACATTCACGGTTTACTAACTTTATCAACAGTTTACCCTGTGAAAATGTCAATTTCTTCATTCTTGGGGTATATTGTTCTTTAAGTCCTTTCTCAACGGCTTTTATATGTTTTTCTTTAGCCTTTTCGTCAGGAAGAGTCTCCAAATATTCGTATGTCTCTATTACTATGTTTCTGATTTCTTTGGCTATGGGAAGTGTTTTCTTTACGTCTCTGACCAATTTATAGTAATATTTCTCTTGTTTTTTATTTTTAAACTTAATTTTAGGGTATACATATACGTTTCTCAGAGTTATATATGGTATAGTGTCTCCTTTATAGACACACACTTTCACCATATATCCTTTGTGTTGAGGAGTATCTTGTGCTTTTAATCCTGGAATTGTTAAAAAGCACATTATTGTTAATATGTATATCATATATTTACTCATTGGCGCAAAAATAGGAATAAAAACAATTATATGGTCGATAAAAGTATTATTTTTTATTGTTTATAAGTTTATCAACATTATGTGGATAAGTAGATTAGTTGTTTATATTTCAATGAGTTGTGTTTTTATAACTTGTTTATATTCTCAGTCTGATATCATTGAATGGCAGGAAATGTCAGTCGATGATGAAAACGTGGCAGCGTTGTTCGAGCAGTATGAGGAACTTGCAGAAATAGCCGAAAATCCGTTCAATTTTAACACTTTGACGAAAGAGCAGCTTGAACAGTTGCCTTTCCTTTCGGATAAGATGATAGAAAACATACTCTATTATGTTTATAAGTACGGTCCTGTGGTGAGTAAGAATGAATTGCTTGGAGTTGAAGGAATGGATTGGCAGACAAGGAAGTTTCTTGAGCATTTCATTTATGTAGGTCCGGCAAAGGAGGAAGAACATTTCAGTTTCAAACGTATGATGAAATACAACAGGCAGGAATTAACAACACGTGTTGATATCCCGTTAAATCAGAAGGCAGGATATGCGGATTATCCTGAAGATGTGCTAGTTGACAGTCCTAACAAGAAATATTATGGCAGTGCGTTTTATAATAATCTTCGCTATAGATTTGAGTATAACAAGCAGATATATTTCGGACTGACAGCGGAGAAAGATCCTGGAGAGCCTTTCTTCAGTCTTTATAACAAGAAAGGATATGACTTTTATTCGGTTTATCTTTATTTGCAGAATGTTGGTCGGTTCAAGTCTGTGGCTTTAGGTAATTATAAGGTATCGTTTGGATATGGTCTTGTTATGAACATGGGTTTCAGTATGGGGAAATACACTTCTTCTTCATCGTTGAGGCGTACTGGGCAGGGAATAACCAAGTATACTTCTACGGGTGAATATAATTATCTGCAGGGAATAGCTGCTACTTATAAGTTGTCGAAAAGATGGGATGCAACGCTTTTCTATTCGTTCAGAAACATGGATGCACGTGTTGAAAAACAGTTCATAAGGTCGTTGAAAACTGATGGATATCATAGACTGTATAAGGATATGGAAAAGAGGAATACTGTATATAATCACGTGATTGGCAGTAATTTAACATATAATGGAAAGAACGTGGAATACGGATTAACAGCTGTTTATAACTGTTTTGATAAAGTGTTGAATCCTGACTATCAGCCTTACAATCATTATTATCCCCGTGGAAAGGATTTCTTCAATGCAGGAGTATTCTATAAATTCTTCTTTGATAAGCTTATGATTTCAGGAGAGACTGCAGTTGATAAAGGTGGAGCAATTGCAACAATTAATTCAGTATGTTATTCACCGACTGTTAATACTGATATAACACTTATCAACAGGTATTACGACAAGAAATATCAGAGTATATATGCCAGTTCTTTTGGTGAAAACTCAAGAACACAAAATGAGGCAGGTGTTTATTTAGGTCTGGAAACCAGTGCTATACAGAATACAAAGTTATTATGTTATATTGATTACTTTTATTTTCCGTGGAAAAGATATCGTGTGGATATGGCAGGCACATCAGGAATAGAGGGAGTGTGTCAGTTAAGTTATTCACATAGCAATTCACTATCTATGTTGATAAAGTACAGCATAAAAAACAAGGCTCAAAACTATTCTACATCTAATGGTAGCAAGTATGTTTTGCCGTATGTCCGTCAAAGAGCAAGATATCAGGTGAATTATTCACTGGATGATAATAACTCTGTTAAACTTCTGGCTGATTATACCAATACAGGATATTGGGGACAGGGAACGACAAACGGTTTTCTTGTTTCCGCTACTGCTAATTTAAGTCATGAATCGTTTCCTGTAAAAGCTTCCGTAAGCGGTGCATGGTTTTCAACAGAGGATTATAACGCACGTGTATATCTATATGAACCGGGTTTGCTTTATGCGTTTTCCATGTCTTCATTCTATGGTAAAGGAACAAGAACTGCTTTGAAATTACAGTATAACTACAGAAAATCCTTTATGTTTCAGGCTAAATTCGGGTGGACGCACTATACCGACAGAAATACTATCAGTTCTGGTACAGAAGAAATACAGGGGAATAACAAGGCAGACATACAATTCCAGTTAAGAATAAAATGGTAGCTGCTTGTTGATAATGTACTGATATTTTCCTTACTTTTGCATCTAACTAACAACTACATAACTAATAACTATAAAACTATGTCAACAATAATATATCCATCTCCAATTTTTGGACCAATACACAGCCGTCGTCTTGGAGTTTCATTGGGAATTAACCTTCTGCCTGCCGATGGTAAGTTCTGTTCTTTCGACTGTATATATTGCGAGTGCGGTTATAATAAAGAACACCGTCCGAAACAGAAACTTCCAACCCGCGAAGAGGTAAAGGCAGCTCTCGAAGCTAAGCTTGTAGACATGAAAGCAAACGGACCATTTCCGGATGTATTGACATTTGCCGGAAATGGTGAACCTACTGCCCATCCTCATTTTGCCGGAATTATTGATGATACTATAGAACTTAGAAACAAGTATTTTCCACAGGCAAAGGTAAGTGTGTTGAGTAATTCAACTTTCATTCATAAACAGGATGTATTCGATGCTTTGATGAAAGTTGACAATAATATTCTGAAGCTTGATACGGTGAATATTGACTATATAAATACTGTTGATAAACCTGTTGGAAACTATGATTTGAATCGTGTAATCGACTGTATGAAAGCATTTAACGGTCAGTTAATAATTCAGACAATGTTTCTAAAAGGAACAACTGATGAAGGGGTGGATGTAGATAATACTCACGATGATTATGTACTTCCGTGGCTTGAAACTGTTAAGCAAATAGCTCCCCGTCAGGTGATGATTTATACTATCGACCGTGAAACGCCTGATGTTCACTTGCAGAAGGCTACTCATGAAGAATTGGACAGAATATTACATCTGCTTGAAGATGCAGGAATAAAGGCAAGTGCTTCGTATTGATTTACGAAGCACTTTTTTTTATGAATAAGCTTTGCAATATTGGTATGTGAACTATAATTGATTATCTTTGTACAAACCTTATTTATAATTACTTATATATGAAAATATTAATCGCATTATCACTTCTTGCCCTTGGTGGAACCGGTGTTTCTGCCCAGAAAATCCCTTCTGTTTATAAGCCTGTTAAAAAGGAAATATACCATAAAGGATGGATAGATTTCAATAAGAATGGTGTGAAGGATGTTTACGAAGATCCTTCTGCGCCTATTGATAGTCGTATAGAAGATTTGCTAAACCAGATGACTATGGAAGAGAAAACATGTCAGATGGTAACTCTTTATGGTTATAAACGTGTATTGAAAGACGATCTTCCTACTCCGGAATGGAAAACTTCGTTGTGGAAAGACGGTATAGGTGCCATAGACGAACATCTTAACGGTTTTCAGCAGTGGGGGCTTCCTCCATCGGACAATCCTAACGTATGGCCGGCATCACGTCATGCATGGGCTTTGAACGAGGTACAGCGATTTTTTGTAGAAGAAACCAGGCTAGGTATTCCTGTTGATTTCACTAACGAAGGCATTCGTGGTGTGGAGAGCTATCGTGCTACTAACTTCCCTACCCAGCTTGGTATAGGTCATACATGGAACAGAAATCTGGTGCGCCGTATAGGAGAAATAACCGGATATGAGGCTCGTATGTTGGGATATACCAATGTTTATGCGCCTATTCTTGATGTAGGTCGTGACCAGCGTTGGGGAAGATACGAAGAAGTATATGGTGAATCGCCTTACCTTGTTGCCGAACTTGGTATAGAGATGGTTAAGGGAATGCAAAAAGACTATCAGGTGGCTGCTACTGCAAAGCATTTTGTAGCTTATAGCAATAACAAGGGAGCACGCGAAGGCATGGCACGAGTTGACCCTCAGATGTCGCCTCGTGAAGTCGAGATGATACACGTATATCCTTTCAAGAGAGTGATTCAGGAAACCGGTCTGCTTGGAGTGATGAGTTCGTATAATGATTATGACGGTATTCCTGTCCAGGGAAGTTACTATTGGCTCACTAAGCGTCTGCGTGGAGAAATGGGATTCCGTGGATATGTAGTTTCTGACAGTGATGCAGTGGAATATCTCTATACCAAGCATGGAACGGCAAAGGATATGAAAGAAGCCGTACGTCAGAGTGTTGAGGCAGGACTGAACGTAAGATGTACTTTCCGTTCGCCGGAATCGTATGTTGAACCGTTGAGAGAGCTTGTTAAGGAAGGTGGTATTAGCGAGGAGACTATCAACAGCAGAGTACGCGATATATTGAGAGTGAAGTTCCTTATCGGATTGTTTGATTCTCCATATCAGATGAAGTTGGCAGAAGCTGACAAGGTTGTTGAAAACCCGGAACACGAGGCGGTTGCTCTTCAGGCATCACGTGAAAGTATCGTACTTCTGAAGAACGACAATAATACTCTTCCTCTGGATATTAACAAAGTGAAGACAATATCAGTGTGTGGTCCTAATGCTGATGAAGAAGGCTATGCACTTACACACTATGGTCCTCTGGCAGTGGAAGTTACTACAGTGCTGGAAGGAATAAAGGATAAGGTAGCAGGAAAGGCTGAAGTTCTTTATACTAAGGGGTGCGACCTTGTTGATGCAAACTGGCCTGAGAGTGAAATTATAGATTATCCGCTTACGTCAGACGAGAAAAAGGAAATAAACATGGCTGTTGAAAACGCATTGAAATCGGATGTGGCGGTAGTTGTTTTGGGAGGAGGGCAGCGTACATGTGGAGAGAACAAATCGCGTACTAGTCTGGAACTCCCGGGACGTCAGTTGCAGTTACTACAAGCTATTCAGGCTACCGGAAAACCCGTTATTCTTGTATTGATAAACGGCCGTCCGCTGTCTGTCAACTGGGCCGATAAGTTTGTTCCTGCAATCCTTGAAGCATGGTACCCTGGTTCAAAAGGAGGAACTGCTGTGGCGGATGTATTGTTTGGCGACTATAATCCGGGTGGAAAACTCACTGTTACATTCCCTAAGACTGTGGGACAGATACCGTTCAATTTTCCTGCCAAGCCAGCTTCGCAGGTTGATGGAGGAAAGAATCCCGGTCCGGATGGAAACATGTCGCGCATCAACGGTGCTCTTTATCCGTTCGGCTATGGTTTGAGCTATACCACTTTTGAGTATTCAGACATACAGATAAGTCCAAAAGTCATCACTCCTAATGAGAAAGCTACAGTAACTCTGAAAGTAAAAAATACCGGGGACATGGCAGGTGATGAAGTAGTACAGTTATATACACGCGATGTAATGAGCAGTGTCACTACATATGAAAAGAACCTTGCCGGATTTGAACGTGTTCACTTGCTGCCGGGAGAAACAAAAGAAGTGCAGTTTACTATCGATAGAAAGCATCTTGAACTCCTTGATGCCGATATGAACTGGGTGGTAGAACCTGGAGAGTTTGTGGTAATGGCAGGAGCATCGTCCGAGGATATCCGACAGACAGTAGTGCTTAATGTAGAAGACTATCATACACGCAACGCACGTCTGGAAGCCGAGAAACCGGAAAAACCTGTATCGGCAAGTACTAATCCGGAAGATGTGATGAAAGTGCTTGACGGTGATAATACTACTTACTGGCAGGGAAACAAGGGTGACTATCTGACATTTGCACTGAAGGAAAATCCTAAAGTGGATGAAGTGTCAATAACTTTTGTGCGTGAGAATAACCTTTCTTCTACTTTCGAGATACAGCTTTCAGGCGGTGGCGGACAGTTCCTTACTGTGTATAATGGTACAGTAACTGAATATGGCAAGCCAATAACCTATAAATTTAAGGGAACAACAGCCAGCGACCTTAGAATATTGCTTAACGATGACCGTGTGGGAGTGGCTGAGGTAAATATTGTAAAGGAATAATTACCGGATAAATCAACAGCTGTTTAAACAATCTTCGAATACCATTCAGACATTGTTTAAACAGCTGTTATTATATACTTACGTTTCGTCATTCTCAGTAGTGGCATTGCTTTTTCCTACAGGCTTGTCGAATGTTTTTCCACAGTTATTACAAACATATTCCCAATGTTCTGTTCCCGGAGGAGCAGATGCAAGCATAGCAATCACAGTCGAGACTATGGCACGCAGCCTGTGTTTCTTTCTCAATACGAATTTAATGTTTTTCGAACCGCAATACGGGCAGTAAATCAGTCTTTCAGGAATCATCTGATTGTTTTCAAGAATAGACATTGCTTTTTCATAATCGTCTTCATACACAAATAAGTCTATCCCTGTGATGCTGACAGGCATTCCGCGCAGTACACTTGAAGTATTTTCATTGTGTATTGCTACTGCTATTCCTTCATTCTCCAGTGCGCCCTTTATCAGTCTTGCCTGAAAGGATTCGTTGCATGTTATAAGTTTTACGGTCCTCATATGATATCTTGATTATTTCCAGATATGTTCTATTTCCAATATAATCATCTTGTGGTAGTTTCCGTGTCCTTCGCCGTACCATTTACCGTCAAGAGATTTGTCGATGAATTTTTCAGGCTTTATATCGTCTTCGTAAAGCTTTTTGCATTCCAGTGTAAGGCGTGCCTGTGTGAATGTGATATTACCATTTTCTGTCACAACCGGAATAAGGCCTGTTTCTGCAATCTTGTTCGTATCGCGTCCGGATTTTGAACCGCACACCTTGTGTATAGCTTTGTTTTCTTCGCTAAGGAACGATAGTGTGAGTGTTTCACATTTTTCGATAAACTCGTAGGTGTAGCGTTCAGGACGGATGAATATGAAAGCAACTGTTTTTCCCCATAACACCCCTGTTCCTCCCCATGAGGCTGTCATTGTGTTGAATTTGTCTTGTGTACCTGCCGTTACAAGCATCCATTCTTTTCCGATGGCTTCAATCATGTTGTCTGCCAACTGTGATACGTTTATTTCTTTCATTTTTCTAGTTATAAATGTGTTTTTACAAAAATAAGAAAAAGCGAAATGTAAATAAACAAGTTATTATAAAAATATCTGTTTCCCGGTTCGGAAATATATTTTGTCCTTATATATTCTATAAACACAACTTATATCAATAGAATATGAAAAGACATTTCTGTTTTTATTATCTGACTGTTGTTATATAATATAAGCTTTTGGCAATGTTTGGTTTATTTCGGCAAACTGTATAATTTTGTGGTGTAATAAATAGGATTTTTATGGGACGTACAATAAAATTACTTTTACTCTATTTTGCCTATCAGCTGGCGTTTTTCGGAGTTCTGACCGGAGTGTTTATGCTGAAAAACGGTGTCGTGGAAATGCCTGACATGTCGGGAGGAGGATATATGTCTGTCATTATGTGGGCACAGTTTCTTTCTACTTTGGCTATAGGTCTTCACGTAGTTCTGGGGAAATATGTATCTGTTGATGTCTTCAAACTGAAAACTTCTAATAAGTGGGGTGTGTTATTTGCCTCGGCTGTGTTTATTGTGGTAATGGGGCTTTGGACCAACTATTTCAGCGAGCTTGCCGGACTGCCGGATAATATGAAGGATGTTTTCGAGCAGATGATGAACAATCCGCTGGGAGTAATATCCATTGTAGTGATGGCTCCACTTGTGGAAGAACTTCTGTTTCGCGGTGCTATACAGGGTCATCTTATGCGTAAGTGGAAAATGCCTTATCTTGGCATTGTGGTATCATCGCTGATATTTGGTGTGGTACATGGCAATCCGGCCCAGATTCCATTTGCTTTTGTAGTGGGAATGGCTCTTGGATGGATGTATTATCTCACGGGGAGCCTCGTTCCGGGAATGCTGATGCACTTTATAAACAATGGCGGTTCTGTATTGTTATATGCCTTATCGGGCAATCCTGATGCGACTATGATTTCATCACTAGGAGAGACTGGTGCTTTGACTCTGGCAGTGGCGGGAGTGATTCTTACGGTTGTATGCATTTTCATTATCAGAAATAAGATAGTGAAAGAACCTGTACAGTGGAATGAAGAAAATAACTTGCAGGCATAAATGATATTCGTGGATTTTGGAGTATCTTTGCGCGACAATAATTATATATCAAACCATATAAAAGAAAGGATTTTACCGTGGCAAAAGACAGCGAAGTAGTAATGACCCCCATGATGAAGCAGTTTTTCGACCTGAAGGCAAAGCATCCCGATGCTATCATGCTTTTCAGATGCGGAGACTTTTATGAGACATATTCGGAAGATGCTGTGGCAGCATCCGAGATTTTGGGCATTACCCTTACAAAGAGGGCCAACGGACAGAACAAGACTATAGAGATGGCCGGATTTCCACACCATGCTCTTGACACATATCTGCCTAAGCTTATCAGAGCAGGACGACGTGTGGCCATCTGCGACCAGCTGGAAGACCCTAAAACTACCAAGAAACTGGTGAAACGCGGTATAACAGAGCTTGTTACACCGGGTGTGGCTATAGGCGACAATATTCTTTCATATAAGGAAAACAATTTCCTGGCTGCCGTCCATTTCGGAAAGACTGCTTGTGGTGTGGCTTTTCTGGATATTTCCACAGGCGAGTTTATGACAGCCGAAGGAAAACTTGATTATATCGACAAACTTCTCAATAATTTTGCTCCTAAGGAAGTGCTTTTCGAACGTGGAAAGAAACCTATGTTCGAAGGCAATTTCGGAACCAAATTCTTTACTTTCGAACTTGATGACTGGGTTTTCACCGAGACCTCGGCTGTGAAGAAACTGCTCAAACATTTCGAGACTAAGAACCTTAAAGGTTTCGGTGTGGAACATCTTAAGAATGGTGTGATAGCTTCGGGAGCTATTCTTCAGTATCTGGAAATGACCCAGCATGAGCATGTTGGGCATATCACATCGCTTTCTCGTATAGAAGAGGAAAAGTATGTACGTATAGACAAGTTTACGGCTCGTAGCCTTGAACTTATGGGAAGTATGAACGATGGCGGAACCAGTCTGCTGGATGTGATAGACCATACCATAAGTCCGATGGGTGCACGTATGCTGAAACGCTGGATTATATTCCCGCTAAAGGATGTGCAGCCTATCAACAGAAGACTTGACGTGGTGGAATATTTCTTCCGTCAGCCTGACTTCAAGGAGGAGGTTGAAGACTGTCTTCACAGGATAGGTGATTTGGAACGTATCGTATCGAAAGCTGCCGTTGGTAGAATTTCTCCACGCGAAGTTGTGCAGCTCAAGGTGGCACTGCAGGCTATAGAGCCTATCAAGATGGCTTGTCTTGAGGCCGATAACGAGAGTCTACGCAGAATAGGCGAACAGCTCAACCTGTGTGTATCAATCCGTGACAAGATAGCAAAGGAGATAAAGAACGACCCTCCTCTGCTGATAAACAAGGGTGGTGTGATAGCTGACGGTGTGTCCGAAGAACTGGATGAACTGAGAAGTATTGCCTACTCAGGAAAAGATTATTTGCTTCACATACAGCAGAGAGAAAGTGAACTTACAGGAATTCCAAGTCTGAAGATTGCTTATAACAACGTGTTCGGCTATTATATCGAGGTGCGTAATGCGCATAAAGATAAGGTCCCTGCCGAGTGGATAAGAAAACAGACGCTTGTGAATGCCGAACGATATATCACTCAGGAACTAAAGGAATACGAAGAGAAAATCCTTGGGGCCGAGGACAAGATTCTTACCCTTGAGACACGTATTTATAACGAACTGGTAATGTCACTGGCTGAGTTTATTCCTGCCATTCAGATAAATGCCACTCAGATAGCTGTTCTTGACTGCCTGCTTTCGTTTGCATCGGCTGCGAAGGCCAATGGATATATCCGTCCGGTAATATCAGAAGATGAGGTTCTGGATATCCGCCAGGGAAGACATCCTGTGATAGAAAAACAACTTCCTCTGGACGAGAAATATATAGCAAATGATGTTTATTTGGACACAGAAAAACAGCAGATTATCATCATTACGGGTCCAAATATGGCCGGTAAGTCGGCTTTGCTAAGACAGACTGCCCTTATCACTCTTATGGCTCAGATAGGCTGTTTCGTGCCGGCGGAAAGTGCACACATAGGTATCGTGGACAAGATATTCACACGCGTGGGAGCGAGTGACAATATCTCTGTAGGGGAATCTACATTTATGGTTGAAATGAACGAGGCAGCCGATATTCTGAACAATCTTTCACAGCGCAGTCTGGTACTGTTCGACGAACTTGGACGAGGTACATCTACATACGACGGTATATCTATAGCATGGGCTATCGTAGAACATATACACGAGAATCCGAAGGCAAAGGCACGTACTCTGTTTGCAACACACTATCATGAGTTGAACGAAATGGAGCATACATATGGTCGCATAAAGAACTATAATGTATCTGTCAAGGAAGTAGACAATAAGGTGATATTCCTTCGTAAATTAGAGCGAGGTGGCAGCGAACACTCTTTCGGTATCCATGTGGCAAAGATGGCTGGTATGCCTAAGTCCATCGTTAAGCGTGCTGACGAGATTCTGGCACTTCTGGAGAAAGAAAACCGCCAGGGGTCTATATCCGGCAAGGAAAAAGAGATAACTACGGAAATAAAGAAAAAGAAAGGGGCTGCATCGTCTTCTTCATCAGACGGTATTCAGCTGAATTTCTTCCAGCTTGATGACCCCGTATTAAGCCAAATAAGGGATGAAATTATCAATTTGGATATCAATAATCTCACCCCTGTTGAAGCTTTGAACAAATTAAATGAAATAAAGAAAATTCTTAATTGATGAAATTCTTTGCTCTCACGCTTGTCATTTCCGGATTAGTCGGAGTTGACTGGCGTGTGCAGTAGTCAAACTCGTAGCTCTTTTCGCCGCTGAATGAGTTCCAGATAAGTTTCAGTTTTACAGTCTCTCCTTCTGTGTCAGGAAGCTGGTCGAGCTTGAATGCAACAAGTCCGTCGGCAATATGTCCGTTTACGTCGCCATAAGCATTGTGGCGGAATTCCACTTCGTACTTATTTTCAGGATTGTTTGTCGGAATAAGGTTTACGAAGTGTTTTGTGCCTGTATTTCCCCAAGTAGTACTAAAACGTAGTGTCAGATATCCGTCTTCTGAAACAGTCATCCAGCTGTTCATGATTTCTACAGGGTCGTTTCCGTAGATTTTATCATTCTCTTCGTCACCAAGATTTTCGGCTATAGGCTTAGTCAGGATACTGTCTATCCAGTTGATATGTACAGCCTTGCTGAAGCCGTTTGCAGGATCTTCTGTTTCATCGAAGTTCACCAATGCTCTGACTTCTTTTTCTCCGAACGGCGATTTTGTTACATTTATAGGAAGCAGTGTTGTTTCGTCGTCAAGTTGTAGGAAGAAAGTATCGTTGGCATCTGTTTTTACTGTGACTAATGCATTAGGAAACAGAAGGGAATAATCATAATCGTCGTCATTATCGCATGACTGTAATGAAAATATGGCAACCGAAGCTACCAAAGCATGTTTTAAAATTGAACGTAGTCTCATAATAATTTAATCTTTAACGTGTTAACTTTGAATGTTTGTCTATTCGTTAAATGCATTATTATGGAATATCGTGCATGACAATATGTTAAAAAACTTCAATATGGATATAATAAAAAAAGCCTTCACAAAAGTGAAGGCTTATGCGGTGCGTACGGGACTAACAGGTTCTTTTATCAAGACTGATATTCAGCATGTTATAAGAATCTTCCAAGGAAAGCACCCGGTTCTGCACCTGCTTCATTTCTATGTTTTTCCGATAGGAATTTGCCTTGTTCCAACGGGGTAAAGATAATGATTTTCTACTCAATTCTCAAACAAAAAGTTAATCTATATTATTAATACAGAAATATAAAAATATCAGCATTTAACCATAAAAAGGCCGTAACCATTCATTTACTTCCTTAATACTTTTCAAACTAAGTAAAATTTTAATCTGTTCTTGCGTAAAACATGGAATACCAAAATGCATTATATTCACACCATTCAAAGAATAATAATTAGAAGAATATGGTTTACTATTGGCCACAACATAATTCCAAAAATAATTAGACTCTAAAACCTTCTTCAACAAAAGTATTCTATTTTTTTCATCAGAAACAAATGAAATACCATTATATAGTAGTAATGAAGCATCATCACATATAACGCAATGCAATGGTCTATTTGCTATTTTAGGAAAAAACAGTTTATATTTAGGCATAATTAAAGATTGGCTCCTGCCAAAAGCATACCAAGCAGGATACTTATCTGTATTTCCCTTATCTCTCGTGTCTAAAATATCTTTTCTACTTTTCAAATATCTATATGCCAACGGAAATTGAGTCTGAAGAACTTCTTCATCTATAATTTCAGCTTTTCCCAAGCTATTTATAAAATAAGGATATATTATATACTCTATAATATCATTCAAATTTACATCAGAATTGAATTTATTAGAATTAACTATAGGTCTACAGATATCCTTTTCTATCTCTATTTCTATTCCATTCTTCTCAAATATGAATGTTGCATTTTTCGTTCTTATAGGTTGAAATACGTATACTTTATTGCAAAGCGTTGCTATCCCATGACGCGTTTTACAAAACTCACCTAATGGAATACCCACATTTTCTATATACCTTGTAACTTGAAAATTATTGAATTTCCAACCTCTCTTTGAATCTAAGTTGCAATATTCAAACATTTCATAATTAAAATCTTGGTCTTGAACAGATCCACTCGGATTTGAAAAATACTTAACTGTTGCAGATTTTTCTTTTATCAAAAAAAATAGACAAGTATATGTTCTTTTACCATGAAAGACTTGATATCCTCTAAAGTCTACAATTTTTATATTATAAGAAGTATCCTTAAAATAAGAACGTAAAGCTCTCCCGTTTAAACTAGTCAGAAAACTATTCATTGTAATTAATCCAATCTTCCCTCCATCAACAATATTTTCTATCGCAATCTGAAAAAAAGGGATGTATAAATCACTATTACCAGCACTAGCTACCGTCCATTTATCTAAGAGTTCTCTACTTTCTTCTGTCATGTTTCTAGCACATACATAAGGAGGATTCCCAACAATAATATCTAGCAGCCCTATTTTACTAAAATCAAAAGACAAAGTATTTGCCACATAAAGATTAAATTGAAAATTACAATCCTCACCATCAAGCAAAGCCATTAAAGACAACAATAATTTTGTCCTTTCAATGGAATAATTCTGAATATCTATACCAAAAATGTTATCTTTAAAAATATCGTAATACGATTTACCACAATGTTCATGCAGAATTTGAGCTATAGTTAAAAAAAAGCCACCACATCCACATGAAATATCAGCAAAACGCTTTTTTTTTAATACATCTATAGTTAGTCCTTCTATAACTTCATCTATTATTTTTTTACGTATATAATAAGGTGTATAAATTGCCCCTGTTACCTTTCTGTCAGAAGGTGAAATCACAAACTCAAAAAGTTGTGTAAGTTCCTCTAAACTATATGTACACCCATTCACATTCAATTGAACGATAAAGTCCTGAAGAATGATTTCTTCCTGGCTGTTATCTTTGATATAAAACTCTTGTAACAAAATATTATTACGAGGAACTATTCCATAATGCCTTAAAAAGGCCGACACAAACAATTTGTTTACAATTTGTATCGTACTTAAGCCATTACGCTTTAAATATATAAAAATAGATTGTTTCATTGATTTAGGCGCAAACTTCTTACATAATCATAATATAAAAGAAGTAAGTCTTTTAATAAGCATTTCAATTCTGGATTCTTATACTCTAACATACGTAATTTATCGATGCGATCTTCTAACCTATCTAAATTCCAGATAATAGCATATCTAGCCAGTCCTAGATGTAATTTATCAATCATATATTTTGCATGTTCTGTCTTTCCACATATATATCCATCGCTATTTCGCTCAAAATGCTCATTATAATCATTATCACACGGATCTAAATAATAAGAGCTTTCATCGTCCCATTTAGAACGGTTTACGTATGAGCAACAATAAATTAAATTTTTATAATCATTTTTCTTGGTTGGATTTTTTGAAAGAGGTACAAAATGGTCTATCTGAAAGGTTCTACAGCCTCCAAACCAATGATCACTACAATCTGTATATCCACACCGATGATGAAAATCTTCAGCTAAATATTTTTTATATTGGTGATAATCTGCATAATATCCCTTAAAAGTACGTACAGGTGTTTCTTTTCGAAAAGAATAAGTCATGTCAATTTATTTTTTTTAAGAGTTCATCTACTTTATCAATCATAGAAGAGATTTTCTTTATGTTTGATAAAGACTTCATTTCTTGAGGAAGAGCTTGGTAATTATCTAATGATCTTTCCAAAAAATCATCCAAATCTATAATCTGCTGCTCTTCATGTAAGGAAATAGTTCCACTCGCCCTTTTTTCCAATAGTTCTGTCAGTTCTTTTTGGGCATTGGCTATAGATGTTTTATATTTTTGAATTTGCGAATATA
>artificially_reared_1__coassemble_269_pt1 | contig 27226 bp, 23 predicted proteins | sample artificially_reared_1__metabat2_low_PE_002 | metagenome-assembled genome bin artificially_reared_1 | reverse complement strand
TTTTCCTATAAGCACAAAAGTCTGTAAAAAGGCTTTTGTGCTTTAATTACTTTTTTATATATGAAAATATTAGTACTTAATTGTGGTAGTTCTTCAATCAAATACAAATTGTTTGAAATGACTACAAAAGAAATCCTTGCTCAAGGAGGTATTGAAAAAATCGGTCTTCCAGGTTCTTTCCTGAAACTTACTTTACCAAACGGTGAAAAGAAAGTAATCGAAAAAGACGTTCCTGAACATACAACTGGTGTACAGTTTATATTCGATACACTTACAAATGAAGAATATGGCGCAGTTAAGAGCCTTCACGAAATCAATGCAGTAGGTCATCGCGTACTTCATGGAGGTACAAAATTCAGCGGTTCTGTACTTATCAACGATGCAGTGATTGCAGCTGTAGAAGAATGCTGCGACCTTGGCCCTCTTCACAACCCAGCAAACCTTAAGGGTATCTATGCAGTACAGAAACTATTGCCTGAAGTTCCACAAGTAGCTGTATTCGATACTGCATTCCACCAGACTATGCCAGACTATGCATATCTGTATCCTATTCCTTACGAATATTTCGAAAAATATGGTATCCGTCGTTATGGTTTCCACGGAACTTCTCACCGCTACGTTTCAAAACGTGTGTGTGAATACCTTGGAATTCCACAGGAAGGCAGCCGTATCATCACTTGCCACATCGGTAATGGTGGGTCTATCGCAGCTGTAAAAGACGGTAAATGTATTGACACAACAATGGGTCTTACTCCACTTGAAGGTCTTATGATGGGTACTCGCTGCGGTGACATCGACGGAGGCGCTATTCTCTATATGATGAAAAAAGAGGGTATGACTCCTGACGAAATGTCTAACCTATTGAACAAGAAGAGCGGTGTTCTTGGTGTGTTCGAGAAATCAAGCGACATGCGCGAACTGGAAGATGCAGTAGCAAGAGGAGAAGAACGTGCCATCCTTACAGAAAACATGTACTTCTACCGTATTACTAAATACATCGGTGCTTATGCAGCAGCGATGGGCGGTGTTGATGTAATCCTATTCACTGGTGGCGTTGGCGAAAACCAGGCTACTGCACGTGCAGGCGTATGCAAGACATTAGGATTCTTGGGTGTTGAAATCGATGCAGAGAAAAACAAAGTACGCGGAAAAGAAGCTATCATCTCTACAGACAATTCTAAAGTTAAGGTTGTAGTAATACCTACAGACGAAGAGTTGATGATTGCCAGCGACACAATGGACATTCTAAACAATAAATAAGATTTATCAATATCCTAAAAGAGTTAAAAAGAGGATACCTCATGTAAGGAATTCACTATCTTTGCAGCGGAAACAAAGCAAAGGAATTCCAACAAGAGGTTTCCTCTTATTTTTTTGCCTGAATTCCACCAAAATCGAAAAACATCACATTATGAGTAAAAAGATTGTAACATTCGGAGAAATAATGCTCCGTCTTACCACACCGGATAATTTACGTATCCAGCAGAGTCATGACTTTTTAGTCAACTATGGCGGAAGTGAAGCTAACGTAGCTATCTCAATTGCCAATTTCGGCGGTGAAGTAGAGTTTATCACCCGACTACCGGACAATGCTTTAGGTGAAACCTGCATTTCCGAACTGCGTTCACATAATATCGGAACCAATCATATTCTTTTCGGCGGTCACCGTCTAGGTACTTACTACATGGAAAAAGCTGCAGCCATGCGTAACTCTAAAGTCATATATGATAGAGAGAACTCATCTTTTTCAGAACTAAAACCAGGCATGATAAACTGGCGTGAAATATTCAAGGATGCCTCTATATTTCATTGGTCAGGTATTGATGCCGCACTTACTCCGGGACTTGCTGAAGTCTGTAAAGAGGCTATTGATATAGCCAAAGAAATGGGACTGAAAATTTCATACGACATCAATTATCGCAAGAACTTGTGGAATTACGGAAAAACCGCTCAGGAAGTTTTGCTGCCACTGATGAAAAACAGCGATATCATGTTCGGAAGTGAAGGAGAATATGCTCTTGTTACAGGAGTAAAAGCACCGGGATTCAAGGCTACCCAAAGCGGAGAAAAGTACGATACAGCTGCATACGAAAAATTCTGTCAGGAAATCAGCAAACAGGTTCCAAACTGTAAATACATATACATTGCACTACGCAATGTGATGAGTTCAGAGCATCATACATTTGCAGGAATCCTTTATGCTAATGGCGAGATGAAACACACAAGAGTGTTCGACATTGACAATGTCATTGATTGTGTAGGAGTAGGTGACGCCTTTTGTGGAGCTATGCTGTACGCACAAAGTGCATATGATGACAATCAGAAGCGGGTTGATTTCTCTACAGCCGCATCTGTTCTTAAAAATACAATAGCCGGCGACTACAATATGGTAAAGGTTTCTGAAGTAGAAAGTCTGATAGCAAGCCATGAAAATGGCGAAGTGGCACGATAATGGATTTCATAAATAATTATAACTAAAAAGGCATATTCAATTGAATATGCCTTTTTAGTTATATATCAAATTTTTTCACCGTATGCAAGATCGCCTGCATCCCCTAATCCTGGAATGATATATGAACGTTCATCTATATCCGGATCTATTACAGCACACCAAAGAGTTACATCCTGACCGGCAAAAACTCGTTTTATTCTCTCTACTCCTGGTTGACTAGCTATAATACATGCAATAACAAGCTTCGAAGGAATCCCCTTTGTAGTGAAAGCCTTCCAGGCTAGTTCAAGACTCTCTCCTGTAGCAAGCATAGGATCAACAAGCATGACAGTCTTGTCTGTAAGATCAGGAGTCGCAATATATTCTATTCTCACATCAAGGTCTCTATGTTCTTTATCCTTATAATAGCGATAAGCAGAAACAAAAGCATTTCCAGCCTTGTCAAAGATATTTAGGAAACCATTGTGTAAAGGAAGTCCTGCTCTGAAGACTGTAGCAATAACTACATTATCATCCGGAGTGCTGGCTTCCGCAATTCCTAAGGGTGTCTTGATTTTCTTTTTGGAATAGTCAAGGTCTTTGCTTATCTCATAGGCCATAAGTTCTCCTATCCTCTCAATATTTCTGCGAAAACGCATCCTGTCTCCCTGTACATTGACATCACGCATCTCGGCTACATACTGGTTTAGTATAGAATTGGTTTCAGCAAGGTTTATTACTTTCATAATACAGTTCTTTATATTTGATGATATAACACTTTAATGCCCATTTTGTTCATTTAACATACTCAAAGTTGTGTCTCACCCTCGATATATTGCTCCAAAAACATATTTTCTCCGTCGAACACTGCATACGAGAATTCCGATATCCAATCACCCAGAATCATCATTCTTGACGTCTTTGAAAGCATCATATCGAACAGGATATGCCTGTGTCCATATATAAAGAAATTGATATCGGGATGAGTCTTGAGATATTTTTTCGTGAACAGAACCAGAGGTTCCTTGTCTTCACCCATATATTCAGGTTCCTTGCCATCCTTGCGTTTCATACGGCTGTGCTTAGCCCATTCCAGACCGAAATCTACACTCCACCTTGGATGGAGCATGGAAAACAGGCGTTGCAAAGTCTTGCTATGGAAAACCATCCGGAGAAACTTGAATTTCCTGTCTTCATCGCCAAGGCCATCGCCATGAGCAAGGAAAAACTCCTTTCCGTAAATCTCGCACGTCAACGGCGTGCGGTGTATTATCATGCCACATTCCTTTTCCAGATAATCACCACACCATATGTCGTGATTGCCTATAAAGAAATGCACTTCCACTCCTCTGTCGGTCAGCTCGGATATTTTGCCTAGAAAACGTGTATAACCTTTAGGAACTACTGTCTTGAATTCATACCAAAAGTCAAACATATCGCCCAACATATACACAGCAGCAGCCTTATCCTTGATACTGTCAAGGAAATTGACCAACCTTCTTTCCTGCATACGGGCATGAGGTATAGCCCGCGAGCCCAGGTGAGCATCGGAAATGAAATATATGTTTTTCATCTCATTCATAGTTATACCCTTTTTTAAAAAATAATACATTCATTACATGAAGCCCAACTCCAGTTTTGCTTCATCTGTCATCATATCCTTGTCCCATCCAGGTTCAAACACAAGATTTACCTGTGCCGAAGTTACACCATCTACCGACTCTATCTTCTGTCGTACATCTTCCATAATAAAGTCTGCAGCCGGACAGTTGGGAGCTGTCAGCGTCATGTCCACAGTCAGTTCACCATTATCCTGAAGATCTATTTTGTATATAAGCCCCAAATCATAAACATTTACAGGTATCTCAGGGTCATACACTGTTTTCAGCATATCAATAATCTTCTCTTCTATTTTGAGTTTTTCTTCGTTGTTCATATATATGTTTATGTAATAATTTATAATGCAAAGATACGCAAAGGTGAGTGTAGAGCAAAGTGAAAATACAGTTTTTCGGACTCACAGTCATGATTTCCATCATATCCTACCCTCATCGGCATAACTGTAGTATGCCCCATCGGTTATTATAACGTGATCCAACATGCGTATGTTCATTACCTTAGATGCCTGAAACAAAGCCTGCGTCAGTCTGTCATCGTCAGCACTAGGCCTTACGTTGCCCGACGGATGATTATGACTAAGAATCATGGATGTGGCACGCTTGAGCAGTGCCTCGCGCAATATGACACGTACGTCTACCTGGGTAGAGGCCAGTCCACCCTGGCTTATACGGGTTACATCAATAACTTTTGAAGCCTGATTGAGAAACATCACCCAACATTCCTCTATCGGCAAATCACACATTACGGGATGAAAATAGCTGTAAATATCTTCCGACGAACGTATAGGCTTTCTTTCTTCCTGTTTCTCATCCTTCCTTCTCTTGCCCAGTTCGGAAGCTGCCAGAATTGTGATGGCCTTGGCAGGACCTATACCCTTGAATTTGCATAAATCGCTTACTGAGCATTTTCCCAATGCACTCAGACTGTTGTTATACTTGTCAAGTACCTTGCGCATCAGTTCCACTGCCGACTCGTCCGTATTTCCGGACCCTATAAGTATAGCCAGCAATTCTGCATTCGAGAGAGACGAGGCACCATGCATCATCATCTTTTCACGCGGACGATCTTCTTCCGCCCATTGGTTTATAGATAATCTTTCTGTCATTTATAAAAACTTTTTTCGAATGCCGAAAACGAATCTTTTCCTTTCACACATCGTTTCCACCATGCTATAAGGAATCCGCTTCCATAGCCTGTTAATTGAATAAACGATGAAAGTATAGAAATGCCACCTATCTTAAGACTTTTATTTTGTACTGACGAATCAATAAAAATCAATACAGAAAATAACACCAGTGGAAACAAACCTGCCATACACAACCATGCTCCCAACGGATGCAGCATGGTATAACTTGAAGCATCAGGTGTAAAAGATGTAAACAACATGAAATATATACCCACAAGAACAGTTAGCAACAAAAGTGATACACCAACCGTAAACACTGCCGGCAGCATATGTACCAATTTAAGCGACTCCGGATATTTCTTATAAAGATTAATGCGTGCTATGCCAGAATTATGCACCTGCTTGAAGAACTTTCTCATGTCCGTTCTACGTTTGTGCCACACCCATGCTCCAGAAAACAGACGGCATGAATATCCCCCCTTGAATATACGTATACTGAAATCTATATCCTCGCCAAAACGCATATCAGAGAAACCTCCCAATGCCTTATACACCTCAGCACGGATACCCATATTAAAGCTGCGCGGATAAAACTTATCCATTTTTTTCTTTCCACCACGGATGCCTCCTGTAGTGAAAAAAGACGTCATAGAATAGTTTATAGCCTTCTGGGTATCCGTAAACGAATGATGCGCACGGTCAGGACCTCCGAAAGCATCTGCAGGCTCGGCTCTTAGTTCATCCTCCACAGCCTTAAAGTAATCCGGAGGAAGTATGCAGTCAGAATCAAGAACTATAAGATACTCTCCATTACTTCTTTCAGCGCCATAATTTCTAGACTGTCCCGGTCCGGAATTTGGTTTGGAATAATATCTTATATTCATTGATGCAGCATATTTGTCCACCACATCCTTGCAAGGCACTGCCGACCCGTCCTCAACTATAATCACCTCAAAATCGGTATAAGATTGCAGCAAAAGACTCTGCAAAAGTTCATCCACTTCGTCAGGACGGTTATAAACCGGTACTATAACTGAATATCGCATAATCTAAAAAATGAGTTATTTGCAAACTTACTTAAAAGTTTCACAAAATCAATGCATGAAAGTGGTTTTTATAGTCAAATTCAATCATACACGTAAATTTAAAAACGCTTTGACGTTTTAATCAAAACATCAAGGCATTTTATCCAAAACGTCAAAACGTTTTCCTGAACACTATTTTCCGATAAAAAACGACAACAGAAAAGCAAAGCATAAAATTCAAATTTGCAAACCTCGGAAAAAATCATTTATATTGCATTGAATTTTAAAAAGCTGAAAAGATGAATAACAGTATAAACGAAGAAATAGCCTTGCTTCTACAAAATATAGGTGTAGAAAAAAGAGACATAAACTGGGGTACACAACTAACAATTCTTGCAGTAATACTCATTATTACCTATTTGTGTACAAAAGCATTCAGACACATTATAATTCCACTTATCCACAAGATTACAGCACGTACAAAAGCGAAATGGGACGATTACCTGTTTAATACTGAAATGATGAAGGCTTTCAGTCGCATGATACCTCCGATAATGCTTTATACCTTATTGCCTTTCGCTCTCGACCAATCTCCCAAACTGCTTGATTTCATACTAAAGTTTTGCCTGATATATCTGGATATCGTTACCATTCTTCTGGTAGGCACCTTCCTAAACTCGCTCTACAACATATCAAGCGAACACGAAAAGCTCAGGAACCGTCCTCTGAAGGGTATATACCAAATGATTAAACTCATAACCATCACCATTGGTATAATAATACTGATAAGCATCCTGATGGACCAGGACCCTACAAGCATACTTGCCGGACTTGGTGCATCGGCTGCTGTACTGATGTTGATTTTCAAAGACAGTATTCTTGGACTTGTAGCAGGCGTACAGCTATCAGCAAACGATATGCTACGTCCTGGCGACTGGATTACAATGACCAAATATGGAGCCGACGGATATGTAATAGAAGTCTCACTCACTACAGTAAAAGTACAGAACTTCGACAAGACCATCACCACCATCCCCCCTTATGCATTGGTGAGCGACTCATTCCAAAACTGGAGAGGTATGCGCGAAACAGGAGGAAGAAGAATAAAACGTTCTATCAACATAGACATGAACACCGTGCATTTCTGCACACCGGATGAAATACAAGGTTTCATAGATAAAGGTCTGATAGACAAGAAAACTGACATAAACGATAGAACCGTGAACTTGGCAATTTTCAGAAACTATATCCTGAACTATCTGAACAATCATCCGAAAGTCAACAAGGACCTTATGATAATGGTCCGTCAGATGCAACCAGCATCAGAAGGTATGCCTCTGGAGATATACTGCTTCTCCGACACACCTGACTGGATTCCTTACGAGTCATTACAATCAGAGATTTTCGAACATGTAATGGCAATGGTTCAGGAATTCAACCTGCGTATATTCCAACGTCCGGCAGGTACGGATTTCAAGGCATAAAACCATACGAAAAGGGCGTTCAGACTCCGTTTAAGCAGTGTCTGAACGCCCTTATTGTATATCTATTATTTACACCACTACCAGTGCTATAAACTGTATGAACAATATTAAGAACACCATTGCTATAGGATAAACCGTTGCATACGCTACTCCTGGGATATTGCTGTCAGTCATAGAATCGGCGGCAGCAAGACCGGGCGTACTCGTCATACCACCGGTGATGGTTCCAAGCAGGTCGAGCATACTAATCTTGAATACAAGACGGCCTACTATTGCCGCTACCAGCATAGGAACAATAGTAATTAAAGCGCCTACACCAAAAAGCAGGAAGCCGCTTTCCTGGAATGTAGATACAAGATTCTTTCCTGCCGATGTACCGACTTCTGCAAGGAACAGCAACAGTCCCAGCTGGCGTAAAAGCTGGTTTGCCGGACCGGACATAGACCAAAGAATAGGACCTGTCTTACCTACTGCACTCAGGAAAAGAGCCATCATCAATACTCCACCTGTAAGTCCCGGAGAGAATGACATTCCACTTCCGAAAGATATATTGAGCTTTCCGAACAGCACACCAAGAACGATACCCATCGCTATAGGGAAGAAATCAGTGTCCGAAAGACGTTTCTCGTCATTACCCAACAGGCGTCCTACAGCCTGGACACCATCCTGTTCGCCCACTACCATCAGCTTGTCGCCAAACTTTAATGCCAATTCAGGAGATGGTGAAAGGTCAATACCGCTTCGGCGGATACGGGTAACGGTACATCCGAAGTTTTTCTGAAGATTCAGGTCTCCTAATTGCTTGTTTATCATATCCTTCTTTGTCAGCAGCAAGGACTCTATCACCTGAGTATTAATCAATGGCAACTCACCTTCCTCGCGTTTGCCAAGCATTATTCCAAGATTATTCAATGACTCCTCGCTGCCTACAGCCTGAACTATATCACCTTTGTTTACAACAACCGATGCAGTAGGAATCACTATCTCATCACCAATCTTCAGACGCGAAACTACGGCACCTGTAATGGCACGAATATTAAGCTGTGCAAGTGTTTTTCCACAAATAGTTTCGTTTGTCACATGGAAAACACAGGTACTTAGTTCAGGGAACTGCCCTCTGCGTTCCTTTTCAAGTCTTTTGGCTTCTTCATCCAAATCTACACGAAGAAGCTTCGGCAGAAGTTTCACAAAAAGAATCACACCAATAACTCCAAACGGATACGCAATACCGTATGCTATTGAAGCCAGTGGCGACTGCGTACTGTCAATAGCCACTGCAAGACCGGGCGTACTTGTCAAGGCACCTGCCACAAGTCCCACAACACTTGGCGTATCTATTCCGAAAGCATATTTCAACCCTATGGCCGTAAGACATGCCGACGCAATGATAAGCACTGTAATAAGAATTAGAGTCTTGCCCTTAGTGCGGAAAGAATCAAAGAATCCGGGACCGGCCTGAATACCGATAGTAAAGATAAACAACACTAACCCGAAGTTACCAAGTTCTTTTGGAATTGAAACTCCCCAATGGCCGAAAGCCAGGGCAATAAAGATCACGGCTGATACATCCAGAGATAATCCCTTTATCTTGATGCGTCCAAGCATAAAGCCTAGGGCAACAATCAGGAATACAGAGAAATAAGACGATTGTAATAAGTCGTTAAACATAAAAATTAAGTTGTGATTAATAAGTCCGCAAATATACGGAAAACCTAGTGAATTACAAAGTGAAAACATCGTTTTCGACTTATAATCCCTAGGTTCAACTTATACTATATCAAGTTAATAATTAGCGACTTACACGACATATCAAAGTAAATTCCCGATATACTCATAAAGCTTCTTATAGAAAGGATGTTTCGTCAGTGTTGCAACATCTCCAAGAATAATGAGCTTCATCCTTGCACGCGTAATAGCTACATTCATTCGTCTCAGGTCATTCAGGAAACCAATCTGTCCATCTTCGTTAGCTCTTACAAGGCTGATTAATATCACATCGCGCTCCTGCCCCTGAAATCCGTCCACGGTATTGACTGTAATATATTGACGATATGGCTTGAACCATGCATCCTTGCGTATCAACTGTCTGAGATACTGCACCTGAGCCTTATAAGGGGAAATTACTCCCACGTCTATGCGCTCGTCAAGAAAGCGTTCGCGTCCTATCTTCTCTATATACTCCTTCAGTTTTCCTACAGAGAGTTCAGCCTCCTGCTTGTTTATACGGCCATAATTCTCGCCTATGAACTCCTCGTTACAGTCCATACCTTCGGTATTTACCCATTCTATAGGAGTATCAAAATCCAGGATACTACGATATTTCACTTCGGGAGCCGACTGTAGCATTCCACCATAGAACCAGTCGGAAGAAAAACGCATTATCTCATTGTTCATTCTGTATTGTACTTTCAGAAGAGAAACAGCCTGTGGCTTATTTGCCACGATGCTTTGCATCAATGTATGTCCCAATCCTCCACGCAATGCCACAGGGCTTTTCACAGTTGGAGGAAGCTGACAATGGTCTCCCGCCAAAATAACACGGTCTGCTTTTGATATCGGAATCCAGCATGCAGCCTCCAATGCCTGGGCAGCCTCATCAATAAACAGTGTACCGAACTTATGCCCCATAAGCACACGGTTTGCACTGCTCACCAAAGTACAGGATATAACTCTTGCCTCGGCAAACAATGATTCGTTTATCCTTATTTCCAACTCAGTGGCACGGTCCTTCAGAGAATTAATCTTAAGCCTTATACTTTCTCTGTCGGCACCTTTACGGTTTGCAGAATACAATTCGCGGATGGCCTTTCTAATGCTCCACAGTTGTGAATAATCGGGGTGCGATTCGAATTTCCTTTCATATGTAAACGAAAGCATCTTGTCATTCACCCTCGAAGGATTTCCTATTCTCAACACACTCACTCCTCTGTCTACAAGCTTTTCGCTTATCCAATCTACAGCCATATTACTCTGTGCACATACCATCACCTGGTTCTCACGGTGCAAAGTTTCGTATATAGCCTCCACAAGAGTAGTCGTCTTTCCTGTTCCCGGAGGTCCGTGTACTATAGCTACGTCCTTGGCATGAAGCACCTTGTTGACCGCCTCTTCCTGAGTACGGTTAAGCCACGGGAATCTGATAGGATTGAAAGAAAACTCCGAAACAGGCTGCTGTCCATGAAAGATATCACGCAGTTCTGCCAGACGATTGTTCTTTGCACCTATTACACGATTCAACGCCTCAAACATAAGACGATAGGAAGTTTCATCAAAATAAAGCTGCACTCCAAGCACATCATATCTCTGCAAGGCAATCATGGCATCCGGTCCGGGGAGTATAACCACCATGCGGTCCTCGTCCACATAATTCACTGTTGCCACGAAATTCATATATGTCAATCGCCCGCCGGCATCCTGAGTAAAGAAACACACCGGACGGCCATATTCAAAAAGATGTTCTATCTCCTTGTCCTCAGTACGGAATATCTCCACCACAAACTGGTTGAGAGCATTATAATAACTTCTTCCCACAGATATAGGATACCAGCACATTCCGCGCTTCACCTTGCGTCCTATACCCATCACCTCCGTCTGCTGACGGAACTGTTCCTTCTCATACTCATATTCAGCCTTCAGCAGTTCGTAATGATGCTGAAGATGAAGCACAGGAGACACTATATTCGATTTTTCCTTCATTAACAACAGATTCTGATTATTTAGACGAAGACTTTTCCTTTAGCATATCGGCACGCGACTTGCTCTGGGTGACAAGATATACACCGGCAAAAATTGAAACCGCTGCAATAGCCTTTACCCATCCGAATGATGACATACCCATCAGTATAGCCACACTTGAACCGACTACGGGCTGCATATAGTTGTACATGCTGACAACTGTAGGACGAAGTGTCTTCTGACCCACAAGCATAAGGATATATGCGAAATATGTTCCGAACAGTATTACATATCCCACCTGCATCCATACATCAACGGTGAATGAAGAGAACTGCATCTCCGAGAAATCCCTGTATGAGAACGGAATGAAACAGATAGCAGCATAGCTGAACATCCATTTCATCAGAGTGAATACACTATATCGTGCGATTAGTTTCTTGAAAATAGTAAGATAGCACGCAAAACTGATTTGTGCAGTAACACACAGCACATCACCCAACACACTTCCTTCTTTTTCGCTACCACCTGTGTTGCTAAGAATAAGAGCCAAAGCACCCACAGAACCTAAAAGAATACCACCAACCTTCAGAGGTGTAACAGGCTCTTTCAGGAATACGGCTGCCAGTATCATTGTCACAATAGGCATTGTAGTAGTCATGATGGAAGCATCCACCGGCGAGGTAAGCGACAATCCGAAAGTATAGCATCCCTGATTGCACACTATACCAAGCATTGATGCAAAAAACAGGAGCATAAGGTCACGAGGCGGAACTTCTTCTTTCTTGACAAACAATGATGTTATCCAAAAACACAATGCACCGCCTATCATACGCATATTGGCAAGTGCCAGTCCCGAAATACCTGCATCCATGGCAGCCTTACCTACAGGTGCCATAAGCCCCCACATACTGGCAGCAAACAGCAATGCCAGATGCGCCTTGAAATTAGTACTTTTCATATCTTTATACCTTAAGTTTATAATTGCTGCAAAGTTACAAGATATTTGAAAAATTGACCGTCTATGGTTGATTTATTCAAAGAGAATGACTAAATTTGTTGGATAAGAACGATAAAAGACACACAAATGAAGAAACAAGCCGAGTTCATAAAACGTATTGTCATAAAAGGCCTTTGGGGCAGAAAAGACATTGCATGGGATTTGAGAAAAGACGTCAACATCCTCAGTGGAGTGAACGGTATAGGAAAAAGTTCCATACTCAACAGTTCTGTAAGAAGACTTAACGAGAACAATGAAGTAGAACTGACAAACGGAATAAAAGACATCGTGACATTCACATTCAGCCCGGAAGATGCCAATTTCATACCATTCGACGTTATCCGCAGTTTCGACCGTCCGTTAATAGACTTCGGACTTCTGAAAAAGATTGGCGACCAAGATGTCCGTACGGAATTGGACTGGCAACTATATCAGCTACAAAGACGCTATCTTGACTATCAGGTAAACATCGGCAACAGAATTATAGAGCTGCTGACAAGCGGTGATCCCGAAAAACAGATGATGGCAGCAGAAATCTCGAAACCTAAAACGAAGTTCCAGGACCTTATAGACGAACTTTTTGCCGAAACAGGTAAAAAAATAAACCGCAGAAGCAATGAGATTCTTTTTGAACAAGATGGAGATATCCTCACTCCTTACAAACTTTCGTCTGGAGAAAAACAGATGCTCGTCATCCTGCTGACAGTACTTGTACAGGACAATGCAAACTGTGCACTGTTCATGGACGAACCGGAAATCTCACTACACATAGAATGGCAACAAAGACTTATAACACTCATCAGAAGCCTTAATCCTAACGTCCAGATTATACTGACCACACACTCTCCGGCACTCATAATGAACGGATGGGTAGACGCAGTGACCGAAGTGAGCGATATTACTACTAATTAGTTTTTCAGTCCTTTAGTTGGTTGATGATAAAACTTAAAAACTCACAACCAACGGTCAACGAAGTTAAACTCATAAACTTGAAATACATATGGGAAAACGACTTACGGAAAACCTTTCATCACTATATATCGGTGCAGCCAACAATCTGAAACCAAAACGTGCAAAAAGAAAGATTGTGGCCTACGTGGAGAGTTATGACGACATATCGTTCTGGCGTGCCCTACTCTCCGAATACGAGAACGACAAGGTATATTTCGAAGTCATGCTCCCATCGCAAAGTTCGCTTGCTAAAGGTAAGAAGACAGTACTAATGAACCAGTTGGGCAGCCAGCTCGGCGAAAACATGATAGCCTGTGTAGACAGCGATTACGACTACCTTCTTCAGGGCCGTACCAACACATCGCGCTACATGATAGAATGCCCGTATGTGCTTCAGACATATGCCTATGCCATAGAAAACTACCACTGCTATGCCGAGGGACTTCACGATGTATGTGTGACTGCAACACTGAATGACCATAAGCTGATAGATTTTCCGGCTTTCATGAAGGCATACTCAGAAATAGCATGGCCTCTGTTCGTATGGTCAGTATGGTTCTACAGAAAACACATACTTGCCGAATTCTCACTATTGGATTTCTGTTCATATGTCAAACTTGATCAGGTAAGCACACGCAATCCTGAACGCAGTCTTGAGCATATGGCTAAGAAAGTGGAGAAAAAACTTCATGACCTTGAACGTAAACATCCTGAGGCCAGACGTGAGATAGAAGACCTGAAAAGGGAACTGCCCACACTCGGAGTAACCTCCGACTCTACATACATGTTCATCCAGGGACATCACATAATGGATAACGTAGTCCTCCGTCTACTCATTCCCGTGTGTACCATACTCAGACGAGAAAGAGAACAGCAGATTCACGACCTTGCTCTCCACAGCCTTCAGCTTCATAACGAACTGACCAATTACCAGCGTTCTCAGATAGGTGTGGAAGTGGTAATACACAAAAATGTCAATTACAAGAATTCACCACTTTATGCAAAGATTCGTGCCGATGTTGAAAAGCTTTTGAAAAAGATTTGAAAAATCCAATCACAATTGGCGTTACACGTACGTGTAACGCTAATTAAGTTTAGGAATTTCTACAATTATACTTTTATCCGAGATAATATCTTTGGGAATTGCCATACGAATAAAGCAGTACAACACACTGCAGCTGTGGCATCAGAGATGGCTTCGGCAGCAAATATCCCTTCAACTCCCCAGAAGTGAGGCAATATCAGTGCCAAAGGAACCAGGAGAATAACTTTTCTCAACAAAGCTATAAAGATGGAAATCTTTGCCTGTCCCAAAGCTACAAACATGTTCTGGCATGCACGCTGAAGTCCGAAAATAGACATCCCGGCAAGAAACAGAGGCATGACGTGCGACACTGTTTCTATCAAAACCTCATCGTCTGTAAATACTGATGCAACCAGATGAGGGAATAACACCATGAAAAGTATCAACAGAAAATTGAAGCCGAACATGAATGTCACAACTATCCTGAAACATTGCTTCACACGGTCCTTGTTGGCATGACCGTAGTTATAGCTTACCACCGGGATAAATCCCTGGGCAAAACCGACAAGCGGCACACTGGCAAACTGCATGGCACTCTGCATGATGGCAAGGGAACTGACATAGATATCGCCAAAATGTTTCAGACTTCCGTTAAGTACGAAACCTACAAGACTTTCAGTACTAGCCATAATAAACGGTGACACTCCAAGAGCTACCACAGACAGAACTATCTTTTTCTTAGGTCTCATATATCTCCGTTCGAGCGGAAGGGATGCCGAACGGGAAGTAAGGAAACGCAACACCCATATGGCACTGACGGCTTGAGAAAGGACTGTAGCTATAGCAGCTCCCTTTACTCCCATATCAAGAGTAAATATGAAAATCGGGTCGAGAATGATATTCAGTAATGCACCTATCACTACCGACCACATGGCTATGGCAGGCCTTCCCTGTGAGTTTATGAATGTGTTAAGTCCTGTGGATATTTCTACAAACAGCGTACCTAGCAGATAGACAGAGAGATAATCTACGGCAAACGGCAGTGTCCTTTCGGATGCTCCGGTAAGTAGAAGAATCGGCTCCATAAAAATATAAGCTATCAGCGAGGTGATGATAGTGAAAAGAATAAGCATCACAAAACCGTTTCCCAATATGCGTCCGGCCCTCTCGCGGTCGCCCTGACCTAAAGCCATTGCTGCAAGCGGAGCACCGCCGGCTCCTACTATTGATGAAAACGATGATATGAGTATTACTATCGAGGTAGTGACACCTACCCCGGCAAGAGCCTCTGTTCCTATACCGGGGATGTGTCCTATATAAATTCTGTCTACTATATTATAAAGCAGATTGACAAACTGGGCAGCTACGGCAGGCAGTGCCATACGGAACACCAAAGGCAACATTCTGTCCGTACCCAATCTTTCTTCATAACGATTATTCATTACATCAAACTTTCCAAATTTAGTTCAGTCTTTTTTCTATAACCGGAACTTGTGAATACAGCAACAGGGCAACCTTCCTCGTCGGTGATACGAACTTCGATGAAAGGTATCTTGACATGATTGAATGTCTCCACAGCCTCGGCATATACATATCCGCTGCTTACAGCACGCAGAAAAGTAATATTGGCATTCAGCGAAAGAGTAAGCAGATTGCGGCTGTTTGCCACTGCCGCAAAAGCAAGGTCAGCAAGTGTGAATAAGGCTCCTCCCTGACACACTCCTCCCCCGTTCAGGTGTTTGTCCGTAACAAGCATGCGTGCCTTGGCATAACCTTCGCGCACTTCCAGTAGTTCCACTCCCGCTTCAGCTGCGAAACGGTCGTGTGAAAGCATATCTTTTAGAGTTTTCATAAGTTTGAGTTTTATTTAATTATCACCATCGTAGCACCATAGCCATATTCACGGAACGAAGCATCCTGACTGAGGCATGTCCTGTACTTACGTTTAAGTTCGTCAAGCAATGCCTTGCGCAGAACTCCGTCGCCCTTGCCATGAATAAACACTATCTTCTGTCCGGTATTTTTCTTGTATTCCTCCATAGTCTTGCGGAACACATCAAGCTGGTAATTAAGCATTTCAGCATTACCCATACCGGTAGTATCGTCAAGAAGAGCATCTATATGAAGGTCTATTTCTATAATCCCGTTCTTGATTTTCTTCTCTTCCTTGCGCAACACTTTCTTGGGGATATTATTTCCATCACCTTTTGAAAGGATAGCATTCTTTATATCATCAGCATTAACATACACCTGTTTTGCTTCTTCATCGTCTTTCACCACATCATAAATCAATGCCGGTTCGTTAAAGAAATCATTTTCCTGGAAGGTATGGAGCTTATAGAACTTCACTGTGTCTATTCTTATTTCTGTAGACACCGCATTCTTAAGCAGGAAAGTACGGTCATCCTTATATGCAATAATCTGTACTGCCACGTGTTCCATCTCGTTGAGGTCTTTCTTTTCGAATTCCTCAAGGGCCTGTTTCATATTAGGCTTGATAGTACCACGGCTTCTCAAAGTCCAGCTCTTTCCTTCGGCAGAAAGATAGATATAGTCGATGAAATAGTTACTGTCGTTCACCAGATATGCATCGAATCCGGTAGTAGAAATAGCCTTTATATCATGAGGGACAAAAGCCAGATATACATTAAGCACATCATTTCCTCTGATTTCAGGCGCACGATATGTTATCGGTCTGTCATCTTCTTCCTCTTCTTCATCCTCTACAGATACCTGCTGAGGTTTTGAAGTTGTTTTCAACGGGATGTTATAATCATCGGTCTGAATAATCACGCATTCCTTTATCAACATAGGTATTTCGAAACCGTCTTCACTCTCCACCAAGGCTGTGTCCTTGCCTTGAAAACCTCTTACTATGCCGCCTCCCACTTCGCTGAGGAAACGTACTTTATCTCCTATTTTCATATTCTTTCAGTATTATAGTTCAAGCAAAAGTAGTTACTTTTAAGCAGATACGAAAGTTTTTTATACTTTTGCAGAAAATATTGAACATACTACACAGATGGAAGAAACAAAACACATAAAGATAAGCGATTATAACTATCCACTTCCGGACGAAAGAATAGCAAAATTCCCGCTGAAAGAGCGCGACAGTTCCAAACTGCTGGTTTACAATCACGGCGAAATAGAAGAAAGAGTCTTCACTTCACTACCGGAATATATCGAACCGGGGGCGCTGATGATTTTCAACAATACAAAGGTTATTCAGGCAAGACTGCATTTCAGAAAAGAGACAGGTGCATTGATAGAAATATTCTGTCTTGAACCAATAAAGCCAAACGACTATGTACTGAACTTCCAGCAAACGGAACATTCGGCATGGCTCTGCATGGTGGGCAATCTGAAGAAATGGAAAGAAGGTCCGCTGCACAGAGAAATGACAGTTAAAGGCAAACCGCTGACACTGACTGCCACTCGTGGTGAATGCCACGGCACAAGCCACTGGATAGACTTCAGCTGGGACAACAGCGAAGTGACTTTTGCCGATATCCTAGAAGTGTTCGGCGAGCTTCCTATCCCTCCATATCTGAACCGCGAGACACAGGAAAGCGACAAAGAAACTTACCAGACTGTGTATTCTAAAATTAAAGGTTCTGTGGCTGCACCAACAGCAGGACTACATTTCACAGAGAGAGTGCTTGATACACTGAAAAACAAGGGTGTAGACCTGGAAGAAGTGACTCTGCATGTGGGAGCCGGTACTTTCCGTCCTGTAAAGAGTGAAGAAATAGCTGGACACGATATGCACACGGAATATATCTCTGTAAACAGACAGACCATTGAGAAACTTCTGAAACATGGAGGCGAGACCACTGCCGTGGGAACTACATCTGTAAGAACAATAGAAAGTCTGTATTATATTGGAGTAATCTTAGAGTCAAGACCTGAAGCATCGCAGGAGGAGCTGCATGTTAAGCAATGGCTGCCATACGAAAACGAGACAAACCTCACTCCTATTCAGGCTCTGCAGAATATCCTCGACTATATGGACAGGAACCATCTGGATGCGCTGCATACAAGCACTCAGATTATCATCGCTCCGGGATATGAATATAAGATAGTAAAACGTATAGTTACAAACTTCCATCAGCCTCAAAGCACTCTGCTGCTCTTAGTTTCGGCATTTGTGAAAGGCGACTGGAGAAAGATTTACGACTACGCACTGTCGCACGATTTCCGGTTCCTGAGCTACGGAGATTCGTCACTGCTGATTCCGTGATGATTGTTAGTTTTTAGTTATTAGTTGTTATAAATATGAAAGATAATAGCGAAGAAATGTTCCCTGTAGTGGACGAGGACGGAAACATCCTGTCTGCCGCCACAAGGGGTGAATGTCACAGCGGAAGCAAGTTGTTGCATCCGGTAGTACATCTGCATGTTTTCAATAGCCGTGGAGAACTGTATCTCCAGAAACGCCCTGAATGGAAAGATATACAACCGGGGAAATGGGATACAGCCGTAGGTGGACATATCGACTTGGGAGAAAGTGTTGAAATGGCTTTGAAACGCGAAGTAAGAGAGGAGCTTGGGATAGAGGATTTCACACCTGAACTTCTGACACACTATGTGTTCGAATCTTCACGTGAGAAAGAACTTGTTTTTGCACATAAGACTATATACGATGGCGAGATACATCCGTCCGAAGAACTTGACGGAGGCAGATTCTGGAGTATAGAAGAAATTAAAGCAAACATGGGAAAAGACATTTTCACACCTAATTTTGAGAGTGAATTCAAGAGACTTGGGTTCTAATAAATATAGTATAAACACAAAAAAGCCAACATGAAAGATAAATGTTTCACCTTTCATGTTGGCTTTTAATAATTTAACCTATCTGTAGGCTATTAATATTCTTCCTCGTTGAAGAAATTCATCTGTATTGATTATCAGTATATTACGTAATAATCAATGAATTTTGCACAAACAAACCGCACCGTCTGAGACGGTTTGAGGCGATGGGAGGAATGTGTGGACAAACAAATTATATATGCCTATTCAACATCCCTTTCAATTATTCTCAAATACTCCATAATATCATGTTTCATTTTACTCAATGGTCTGTCAAGATATTTGGAAGGAATTGATTCCGTTCCAAACAGCATTCTATACACTTCTTCCTGACTAAAACCAGCAGTCCCTAAATCTCCTTTCATTTTATTATAAATTTGTTGAAGGTATGTATTACTATATGCTTGTGCAAACTCCATTAGTTCTTTGACCTCTAGCGGCCCATGCATATCATATATTCTATCAAGTTCGAAGGCTTTAATGGTGTTGTCTACTTCTGGATGAACAACTTTATCTCTCTCTAACACTACTGTCCATTCTCCTTTGTCACTTATGTCTGGGACAAATTTGAATTTTGGGTCATCATCTTTTTGCTCGTAAGGATGTACAAATTCAGTCAGTTGAAAAACTTTATCTCCTTTTGCACCACTATTGCAAACAGCACAACACGGAATCAAATTGTAAAGATTCAAGGACAACAGAGGGAATCGTGATTTAGGGAACCAATGATCAAAGGCAGGACGGGTTATCCTTTCACCATTATTCTTACCGCTTACAGTAAATGTATATTGCCGGTTGCAATAGGTACATGAATTGTGTCCAATATGTTCTGCCAACCAATAAGATTTACTTTTCGAGTCTCCCAGAGCCCCATCATAATCAAATACACAAGCCAGAATACGTAGCCTTCGTCTGTATTTTTTGGGCAGAATTTTTTGTGTCAAATCCGCTTCACTATAACCAACCACGAGTTTTTTCATCAATTGCTCATTAAGAGCATGAGCCTCCGTCGGTTTTGCTATAAGTAATTTTTCTAAAACATCCGTCTCTACTGGATAATCCCTATTCCAATCTGGCAAAAGTTCCGACCGGAAAGATTTGTACAACGATGTTCCTCCTTTCCAGGTCTTTACACGGGTCACAAGGCTAGGTAACATCTTGTGTATATATTCCTTCTCAAAAGACTTGTCAATATTCAGTTTCCACATAAACCTATCCTCCTTTTATTATTCCTCCAAAGCTTTAATTTGCTCCATCAATAAAGCCTTCAAAGATTCTTTATAATCTTCTTTCTTTTCAGGGAAAGTCCGCTTATAGTCATCTAGCAGAACACGTCTTATAACAGGTTCCCCAATGAGGTTTATCTGTGACAAAAGAACCTCTGGTGAATACACATATTGAAATCCCTCTTTGCTGAATTGTAGAAGAGTGCTTAGAGTCTTATACTCTTCAATGAAAGCGTATTCCTCTGGTATATCCTGCAATGATGTGAAAAACGCAGGTGCGGGTTCTATCTCATTTATCCAACGATGTATCCTTAGGCACTTTGCTATTCGGGTTGTAGTCCATGTTGCTAGGTCTCCGGCAGTTCCATGTTTCAAAAAGAACGAAAGCTTTAACATCTCATGAATATTAGAGGCAAAACAAGGAATTTTAGACACGTCATCTCCGTCTTTTCTTAATGCAAGTACATTATTTGAAGGTATATCCGATAACACAAAGGGAGAATGAGTAACGATGCAAATACTAATCCACTTAATATGACTAAGGTTGGCTTGCTTTATTCCATCCAGAATATTTTTAATAAGTTGCCTCTGTAATTCTGGATGATAATACAATTCCACTTCTTCCAAGACTAACTGAATATACGGATAAGCAACTCTTTCAGAAGAACTGTTGTCATCACTTACTGAATCAAGGTTCTTTAGATGATAGACAAGTGCACTGATTGAATATGCTTGTTGCTTTTCTCCAGAACTAAGATACTCAAATGGTACATATTCACCAGTATTTAGTTCCTCAAGGCCTATTGCGGTGTCAAAGAATGGGGGAGGAATGGAAGCTTCCGTAATTAGTGAAGATTCTATATTGACTGCCAGTCCAATTCTTCTTTCATGAAATACAGCTCGCCATTTCTTATTTATATCATCAATCGAAATTTTCTTCGGTTTATCTTTTGATCCTTCAGGAATTTCATAAATATCCCAAATCAGATAGGCAATAGTTCTGTACAACTTATTGGCTACATGCGAATTGTTGGCGATTGTCATTTGAACTAGTTCCTGAAAAGATTTCTCATCAAAAGGCTCTTCTTGTACAATATACCTATATCGGAATTTACGATACTCATCGTATGTACAAGCAATCTTAAGTGTTTTATACACAAGGTAATTAATAGCTTGATTTCGATATAAATATGACTTGCTATTTGCTAAAATATCAAATCCTACAAGCGAGTTCCACGTATTCAGCAAAATAGACTTCATCTTTTCATAATCATCTGATCCAAATTGTTTGAATCCGAGTCTTTGATGAATGTAATTCAAATCATAGTTGCATGGCTTTCTTTTCAAATCAAACGATGTCACACGGAGGTGTCCATTGATAACTCTGCCTGCCTCATCTTCCCTCACCATAATGGAGATCAGTCTCTCATAAGCCAATTTATTTTCCACATTAATATCATAGTTGCCTTTAAATCTGTAAGGAGTCAGTACTATGGGAATTTGGTAACCGTCGTTTTTGTGGAAAAGTCCACTTAACCAACATCTATCTTCGTTGGTATATGGAATTATTTCGTCTTTTTCATTTTTATTATGCCCATGTCTGACCTTTATCTCATATTCCTCGTCATTGCACTCTGATGCAAAATCGTTCGTATTATAAGAATAAGCCGATTGGTTCAAAACGACAGTATAGAAGAACCTTGGCAATAGATTCTTCAGTGATTCAAAGTATCTAGTGAAATATACGCTTTTTATCGGTTCTCCCATCATTGGAGCACTATCACCATTTATAATCTCAATTGGGTTATTAAAAACAATATAGCCATTACCCTCTTCTTCTTGCCAATGATAGCAGTAAAGTTTCACATCACGCCCTGTTACGCACAGCCGATATACATTCTGTTTTAGTAGATAATACAATTCACCCTCAACCCCATCTATAAAATGCAAATGTGGCCATCCGCTAACTTTAGCGAACTCTCCAAATATGACCGCTGAAAAGTTGTTGATAAGCCGCATTTCAAACTCTATCACGGAACTTTTCCCTGCTCCGTTTTCACCAACAATCGCAGACACCGTAATGTGAGGAGAATATATTTCGCCTGCCATATAATAGTCATAGACAGTCTTTATGTAGCGATCTTTGCTAACTAGGATTCTGTCCTCATAAATATTAAATCCATCAAGAAGATAATATGGTTTACCACATGTAAGTTTTCTCTTACCTGTACTAGACTCTGAGTTTACTTGTACAGCAAATATATAGAATGCATCATCAATATCAGGGCCTTCTAGTGGTATACTCTGCATTTTCTTTAATAATTTTTTTATCTTTTTTATTTCACGAGGATTCATGTTGTTTAAATTTTACGCCTCTTTTACCTTTTTCAACTCCCTTCCCGAAAAGGTTTCATAACTCTTACCAGAAACTCTACCTTTCTTGTAATAAAATGTACTATGACTTTTCAACAACAACTTTCTGTGTAATTGAAAATCATAAATTATTACACAAATTGTATCTTGATGTCTTGATATAGTTTTTTCAATCGCCATACCGACATGTCAACAAGTGGCTCAAACATGAAGCTATTAAGGTGTATGTTTTCCGGTGTTATTAAATTGACCTCTTTAATCAGCAATTGTATGTCATTAGTTGAAAGACATAACTTGTCAAATTTCTTTGTGAGTACAGAAGTCTGATTCGATTTAATATTGCTATAAAAATTATTGAAATCCTCGGTCGGCATAACCTGTTTCAGTTTAGAGATCATATAATCCTCTGCTTTTAACCTTATGGCAACAGCAAAGACAATCTTGTTCTCAATATGTATTTCATCTATAGTTGGTTTGCTGCAGAGGTTTTCCGCTATGTCGTAAATATAATCTTTTATGTTGGAAGCAGTATTCTCTGTTGGTAAGTTAGGCACATCTATGTTATTACGCAAGATTTGCTCAATATCGTTGACTGTCAAGCTTACAGTTTCGGTTTTGACATGAAGACATGAAGTTAATTTTAAATAATCAGATTTGGACTGACCTGTTGCGATATCTTTTGTATATTCAATAAGGTTACGTGCCATAGGAATTAAGGCAATAAAGAACTCCGGCTTACCTGCATTACTCTTTATAAGTTTGAACGGTTCTTTCAAATATTCTGCTTGATGGAACTTGATTTCGTCATGGTCATTTTTATAAGCCATATATATGCTATTTCTTTTAACTTGCAGACGAGAGGATATAGTTCGATAGAAATCAAAATTGTGGGTAAGGATAATCATCTTAAATCTCATGTCATCTTTCAAATCGCTAAGATATTCAACTATCGCGTATTTATTTTTGTAGTCAAAAGAATCTGAAATATCATCGAATACAAGAATGTGCTCTTGACCGCCATCATGTTTCATCTTTTCGATAGCAAAAAGCAGTTGCAGGGTATAGAACGCGCGAAGCTCTCCTTTACTAAGAACGACCTCTTCCAAAATTTTTGATTCAACTTCCTTTTGACCTGTTTGAGTACTATAATCAAATGATAATGCAGCGGCCTCCTCATTAAGTAAGAGATCTGTCTGATTCTTGATTTTCACTTCAAACGGAACTGAAAATCTTCGATTGAAAATGCTTATTGTCTTTTCCCAAGCAGTTCTTTGTCCTGCAGCTTGTCGAAGCACAGAATCTAGTGTAGGTTTAGCACCTTGATATGCTGTAAACAGTTCGTCAGCCTTATCCTTAAATCTAGCAAAATACCCCTTCCATACTTCTTTATGAAAATTGTCATAATCAAGCAATTTATCTACTAAATCAGGATGGTTTTCAATTATCTCTTTGAACTGTCGCAAAGAGTCGTTTGCACTAGCTTTTTTATCAATCTTTTCGAATGCTTTTTTAACAGTAACATTATTAAGTATACCTGAAAGTTCATCACTTATTAAATCTGTAAGTGTTTTTGCGGAGCCAATTGTAGTTTCTCCATCACTCAGTATAATTTTATGACTAACTTCAAAAAATGCATTATCTGCAACAGATTTAGATAATTCTGAGGCTTGATAAGTACCAAAAGTCTTGCCATTATTCTGCTTAAATAGTTTCGAAGATTGTAATAAAGACTGGTATTTTTCTGAATAATCTTTCAAAGCATCTCGATTGGCCTCAATGAATGCTTTAACTTTACCATCCTTATCAAAAATACTATTATATTTAAAATCATAGCATATTTCATCTCCAGTAAGTTCAGCCATTACTTCCTCAAACTTACTATAGAAAAGACTAAGTTTACCTTCGCAAAATGTTCGAACAAACTCCGATACAATATCAGTACTTCTTGCATGGTCGCTAATATCTTTGAACAATGCTTTTTGTTTTTCAGATAAATTTCTTAGAATATCATCATATTGCTGCTTCAGTACACTGTCTGCCAGGAAAGATGTGATGTTCTTTGGTGTTTCTGAATCAGGTTCTTCACAGTTGGATACATATATTGAGTCTGGAGACAAAGCATTACCATGTTCATCTTTTAGATTGATACTCCCATCAATATCTCCTATAACGTCCTTAATTTTATCTACCTTGTCTTGCCTATATAATTGCAGTGCTTTAGCAAAGGAAGTCTTCATCAAACCATTAGGTGCATAAATAAGCACTACATTCTCTCCCTCGAAAGTTAATTCTTGAGAAAGTTTTGTTATACCAAAACAATGCTCCAAATTTAAATTTATTTTATTCATTATTTCTAATGTATTTTATAACTTTATTATCAAACACTTCCAGTCTATTATTTTTAAGCGTTCATGGATACTATAATAAAAAAATTATCTCCACAGATTAAAATATTTTTCTGTGGAGATAATTTTTAGAAGAGATTACAAATTACTTATAAGAATCTCTAACTCCAGCAAGATAACCTTCTGCATACGCAGCATGAGGACTTTTATGTCTCACTGTTCCAGCTTGGCTCTCAGGCAATGAGTCTAAATCCAGATCTAATTTTTCTTTACGATTTAACCCATCTTGATAACCCCTTTCATAAGCACATCCGGCACATCGATGCCTTCCGTCTCCACCTTGATCTACAGGCAAATCATTGTGCTGTGGATCATAACGATGATTTTTCTGACAAATCATGATTCTTAGTTGTTTTAAATTAATATATAAATATGAGCTATACAAATACCATATAGTTCTATCATATACAAAGTTACATGATTTTATCAAACATTATTGTAAAAATAATAATTTTATTACAATAACAAAAAAATATGTGGTTAATGAAGCGACATTATACATTAAAATGGCAAATCCAATTCATAACACATACAAGGTTCATTAAGAAAATCTAATTCCGGTTCTTCAAACAAGGGTGATTGTAACTGAAGTTTATTCAAATATATTCTACGTTTAGAAATATTATTAATTTCTTCACGACGAGCTTTACTTAGAGCTAAGAACTCCTCATTTTGTTCTATTCCTAGAAAACGGCGTCCCAAAAGGCTTGCAGCAATACCGGTTGTACTACTACCTGTAAATGGGTCTAAAATCCAAGCACCAGGAAGAGTTGAAGCCTGAATTATACGAGAAAGAATGCACAATGGTTTTTGGGTAGGGTGTTTCCCGCACGACTTCTCCCACGGTGCAATAGCTGGTAACCTCCACACATCACGCATTTGAGTACCTCCATTTATTTTCTTCATTAATTCATAATTAAAATAATGGGGTACTTTTTGTTCTTTACGAGCCCAAAGAATATATTCAGCAGAATGAGTGAAATATTTACACGAAAGATTGGGTGGTGGATTTGTTTTCTCCCAAGTGATACAGTTTAGGATTTTGAACCTTAATTCTGTCAGACACCTAGCCACAGAAAAGATATTATGATATGTACCGCTTATCCAGATAGTTCCATTACCTTTCAGCTTATTCCGGCAGGCTTCAATCCAAGATTTATCAAACAGATAATCTTCCTCATATCCTTTAGACTTATCCCAATAGCCTTTATTGACAGATACCATTCTACCACTTTGAACACTTATTCCTCCGTTGGAAAGGTGATAGGGAGGATCTGCAAAAATCATATCAAACTTGAAATCAAACGAATTCAGCAGTTCGATACAATCTCCCTTCAAAAGGGTAAAGTCCCTATTCTCTGACTTATAATAGGCCGTCTGCATTTAAATAAGTACTTTTGATATTATTCCGTTTTCAAGATCCGCTATGTTGTACAAGTGTTCCAAAACATCAAACGTCTCTTTCAGATTGTTTTTGGCAGTATTCCAACCAAATCCATCAGTAAACCAAACGAATTTGAAATAGTTCAAGTCTTTGGTTTCCATAGTTATAGTCTTATAACTGCGAGCCGTTTCATTTAATTTGGACCCCTTACTGGAGTAAAAGTTAGTTTCTATGCCATAAATGACATCGTTTCCTTTTACGACAAAATCAAATCTTTTCTCAGCTTTCCCTTTATTGGAAATAGAGGATAAATCTATTCCCCATTTATCTTCAATCTCGTGAATATACATTTCCTTAAAATAAGTATCTCCTTTTACGAGTCCTGCTTTACAGAGGAAACTTTCTACAAGATTTTCCATCAGATGACCTCCGCGATTTTTACGTCCATTGGAGTCAAGACCGGTCTCTATTCCGGTCACGTAATCTACTAGATTGTTGACAATATGATTCTGCATCAAATCAAAAAGACCAGTCTTTCGCATGAATTTGACATAATCTTCATTCGTGCAATTGGGCTTGTCAAAATGAAAATCAATCTGCCCCTCTTCGTCCATAGCCATAATATCAAGCTCACGCTTGGCTAAAAGAATAGGAATACATCTTAGAGTTTCTGGATATTGTTCCAAAATATTTCTG
>artificially_reared_1__coassemble_267_pt1 | contig 27858 bp, 14 predicted proteins | sample artificially_reared_1__metabat2_low_PE_002 | metagenome-assembled genome bin artificially_reared_1 | reverse complement strand
AGAAGTACTTGCCTACATTCTTGCAGGGTAGTTTGTGGTTGGCCTATTATGATGCATTACGTACAGGTTATCCGGAATTTAGAAGAGCGGCAGGTGTAAATTTACTTTATAGATGGATGTATCCTCAAGATGAATATAATAATAATCCTGTTAACGTAACCGAGGCTATTAATGCTCAGTTTGACGGCGATGACAATGCTGGTAAGAAATCATGGTGGTTACAATAACATTTGTTCTTAAATTATTTTATTATGAATTTATTAAAATCAATTTTATTATCATTAGGGCTTATCGGAATGGTAGGACTTAATGCCCAGACATTGAGATTTAATCCTGATAAGAAGTTCAAAATTGTTCAGTTTACTGATGTTCACTGGAAAAGCGGTAAAGCAGAATCTAAAGTGTCTGAAAAGTGTATGATAAAGGTTCTTGATGAAGAAAAGCCTGATTTAGTTGTTTTTTCTGGAGACTTTGTTAATGATAAACCTGCAGCAAAAGGTGTTGATGAGTTGCTTCAGCCTACTCTGAAACGTAATATTCCTTTTGCAATGACTTTTGGAAATCATGATGACGAAAATGATATGACTCGTCAAGAGCTATACGATTTGATAAAGAAGTACAAGGGAAGTCTTATTAATACCACAGAAGGTATTTCAGGTATTTCCAATTATATACTTACAGTAGAATCGTCTGCAGATGAAAAAGATGCTGCTGTATTATATATATTTGATAGTAATTCTTATTCAAGAAAAGAAGAGACAAAAGGATATGACTGGATTAAAACAGATCAGATAAACTGGTATATCTCAGAGAGTAAAAAGCTTACTGATAAAAATAACGGAAATCCGTTGCCGGCATTGGCATTCTTTCATATACCACTTCCGGAATATAATGAAGCAGCAAGTGATGAGAATGCTAAACTTATTGGAACTCGTCGTGAAAAGGCTTGTTCGCCTGTTATTAATACCGGCCTGTTTGCAGCAATGTTGAACTGTGGAGATGTGATGGGAACCTTTGTAGGGCATGATCACGTTAATGATTATGCTGTATATTGGAAAGGAATTATGTTATGTTACGGTCGCTTTACAGGTAGCAAAAATACATATTATGATATTCCGGGCGGAAACGGTGCGCGTGTAATAGAACTTACGGAAGGCGAAAGAGGATTCAAGTCTTGGATTCGTTTGCATGATGGAAAGGTTATTAATGAAATAGCTTATCCTGAGGATTTCAAGAACAAAGAATAAAATAATAGTTTTAATATATTAATTAACACTCATGTTGATAACTATATTGATATAGTTGTTGATATGAGTGTTATTTTATTGATATACATTTGTTTATATGCTATTAACAAGCTGTTGAAAATATTCAGTAAGCATGTTTATATGTGTTCATAAGGCTGTTGAAAACCTTTTGTGGTTATCGATTGTATTATTATCTACACTCTTGGTTTATATAATATCTTTTGTATCTTTGCCCGGCATTTTTAATCAATTTAATTATTAACCAATGAAAGAAAACATTCAGAAAAGCAGCCGGATTATGCGTTTCAGACGCTATTCCAACCGCTCGTATGCAGTGTTCTCCACATTGAAATCTCCGGTAAGTATCGGGGTGATGACAGTAGCCATGCTGGCATCAGCACCTGTTTCGGGCGTATCAGCCCAGACTGCCGAGAACAACAATGTAGGCGAGAAAATGTATGAGCTGGAGGAAGTGGAGGTAACCGGCAGCCGTGTGCCGCTCACAGTGAGTCAGGCAGCACGAATCGTGACTGTACTCGACCGCGAGGCTATTGCCGCCGCCCCTGTGCAGAGTATTAACGACTTGTTAAAGTATGCCGCCGGCGTTGATGTCCGACAGCGAGGTGACATGGGAGTACAAACGGACATAAGTATTCGTGGGGGAACGTTCGACCAAATTACTATCCTTCTGAACGGTATAAATATCTGCGACCCACAAACAGGCCATAACGCGGCCGATTTTCCTGTTGAATTAAGTGAAATAGAACGTATCGAGGTTCTGGAAGGACCTGCTGGACGTGTGTATGGCACATCATCGCTGGTGGGAGCCATCAATATCGTTACGCGTACTGCAAAAGACAGTGGGGCAGAGGTGTTTGCCGACGGTGGTTCTTACGGCTATTTCAAAGGTGGAGCTATAGTAAGCCATGTGAAGAACGGTTTGAGCAACCAGGTTTCTGGCAGTTACAGTCGCAGTGACGGATTCAGTCGTAGTGAGGCTGGAAATTTTAATGCCGACTTCAAATATGCAAGGCTGTTCTATCAGGGACGATATGAGAACGACCAGGTAGATGTACGCTGGCATGCAGGTTTCACAAACAAGGATTATGGCGCGAACACTTTCTACAGCACTCTTTCCGATGAGCAGTTTGAACATGTAAGGAAGTATTACACAGCTGTTCAGGCAGAGACCAAGGGTGATGTCTATCATTTCAAGCCGTCTGTTTATTGGAACCGTTCGGACGACAGATTTGAATTCTATCGCGGAATGCCGGAGAAATCTCCGTTCAATTATCATCAGACCGATGTCTATGGTGTAAGCCTTAACAACTACATCCAGACATTCCTCGGAAAAACAGCCTTTGGTGCCGAGTTCAGGAATGAAGGTGTAAGGAGTACATCACTTGGAGAACCGCTCAATTCTCCGGTAAAAGTTCCCGGTGCTGATGCCGATTTTACTCTCGGACTTAACAGGACTAATCTGAGTTTTCATCTGGAACATAATATCGTGTTGAGGCGTTTCACTCTTTCTGCAGGAGTGATAGCCGTGAAGAATACCGGCAATGAAATGAATTTCCGTTTCTATCCAGGTGTTGATGCCAGCTATCAGTTTGCACGCGACTGGAAAGTCTATGCCTCTTACAACACTTCATTGCGTATGCCTACCTTCACAGAACTGTATTATTCTGTTGGAGGTCATAAAGCAGACAAATATCTGAAACCTGAGGAGATGCAGGCGGTGGAGGTGGGAGTGAAGTATCTTCGTCCCGGAATACGTGGTACTCTGAGCTTGTATCGTTATCATGGAACGGACATGATAGACTGGATAAAGGATATATCGCAAGGCGATGATGCTCCATGGCAGTCGGTAAATCATGCCGTTATCAACACAATGGGTGCTGAGGCCTCTGTCCTGTTTGATATACGCGAACTGATGCAGCGCGATGCTTTTGTGCGTTCAGTCAACGTGTCGTACAGCTATATTGACCAGGATAAGGAAACTACGCCAAATCTGCAGTCGAAATATGCATTGGAGTATCTCAGACATAAGTTCGTGGCGCAGGCAAATTTCCGAATCTGGAGACTGCTTGAAATGAACTTGTCTTACCGTTGGCAGGACCGTATGGGTAATTACCAAAAAGGAAATTCTATGGTGCCATACGAACCTTATTCGCTTTTGGATGCACGACTTACATGGAATGCCCCGCAGTATAAGATATATGTGGAAGGAAACAACCTTCTGAACAAGACATACTATGACCATGGCAATATCCCGCAGCCCGGAATATGGGTGAGAGCAGGGGCAAGTTATAGGTTTAAATTCTGACAATTAAAAAGATGTTGTGTCAAATGGTATTGAATCTTTGTTTTAAAAGAGTTCTTGACACAAATCATAGTATAGCATTATAAAATTTAGAAACGTCGAATTCTGATAAAGAACCTGATGTTTCTAAATTTTATGCACTACTAAGTATTTTGGTGAATTTTAATACTTTTTCGAAGCCTTTAAAACTACTTCGTTTTCTTTTCTACCGATTTTAATTGTAGCAAAATGTTCTTGAAAATTATGCGATGTGAAGTTTTTTCTGTTATTTTGTATTGATTTAAATCAATAAAGCTCGAAAAAGTAAAATCTTTGTCATTAATATTGAACAAATCTACTGTTTCTTTTGTCTTGTAAAAAGTACAACATTTAATAGTTTGAGATGAAAAGGATAACATTATTTGCACTTATAGGTCTTCTTTTTATGGTGTCGTGTACAAACGACGACATGATGAACAGCTGCAATACGGATTCGGGACGCAGTGGTATACGTTTTCGTTTGAAAAAGTCTGAATACATTGGCGATAGTAACTCACGTACAGAGTCTGTAAGTACAGGTGTTTATGATAAAGTGTTTTTCTACATAGCCGATTCTGACGGTGATATAGTGACTACAGTACGTGGCACATATAATGCGTTAACTTCGGAAATATATGCTGAAGGCCTTCATGAGGGTGACTATAACCTGCTTGTTCTGGCTATAAATGGTGATGAAACGGCCGATTGTGCTGAGATAAATGAAATATCCTGCATGGATGATGAATGGCTGGTGTTTCCGTCTGATCTCCACAAGCCTCTGGAGGCGGAGTATTTTTATTCATGTACACCGTTTACTGTCCGTTTGGCTCCTGCAGCCGGAGGCAGTACTGAGGTTATCAGCATTGACAGCGAAGTAACACAGGACAGGATAGTAGGCCGTTTGGATTTCAGTTTTGTATACAACAACCGATATGTGAGCTATGCAACGGTAGAGAAAAGAGTGAGACTTACAGAGTCGAAGTTCTATACATCAATAACTGGTGGAGGTACTTTTACTGGAGAGAGTGACGGAATTGTGGACGATATGGTTTTAAGAGAAGACACTCCTTATCTTTTTATGCCTACAGTAGCCGGTACTGTTTTAAAAGGAGATATATTCCATACTTCAGTAAATTACCTTGATGAGAAGACTGTTCTTGATTTCAATTTTGGCCAGCAGGATGTGTTGCCAAATCATGTACATACGGTAAGCACTACTGTAAAACATCCTGATGATATTTCATCGGTGATGTATATAACAGCCGATGCTTACAGAGACGGAAATCATGCTCGGATTCTGGATGATGATGAACCTGTGTCTGTTTATACGGACAAGACTCAGCGTACTTTTAATACTGCAGAACCTTTACAGCTTTCCATTACTGATGAGGGGCAACTGCATGCACGTTTTTATTCGCCACGTGTGCTCTATGGAGTTACGGTGAGGGCGAAGATTCCTGCTGTGGATGAAGAATATTTCGATTTTGCATATTTCGATTCCATTCCTGCCTTCTGCGATTTCTATGAGTCCTCTCCATTGGTAGAGAACGTCACTATGTGTCGTACTGAGAGTGGTCGCATAATCAGTGTTCCTGCGCTTGACGCTGCTGCCATGACCGGAGCGGAGTTCAAGATACTTTCATCAGACCCCTATTGGGCGAAGCTTCAGGAAATAAAGCACGGATGGACACTTTATTGGGGGCTATTTGGTGGGGACCCTTCACTCGATGATGGAGGTCCGGTAGGTAACTGGATGGGTATCCGTCCGGTACATTGTAGAGAATCTGTGGCTTTCTTCCTTAATTTTACCTATATGATAGATATGGATGAGCACGAAGCTATCCTCCATGAGAATGCTGGTAAATTGTACGATGACAACAGAGAACCGGTGAAGGTGGAGGACGTATTGGCCAAGATGCGACGCGGACAGACTCTTCAGGTTGGACTGGTGTATACCGGTAATGGAATTATCGGTTTGGGTAGTCCGAGTGTGTTTGGAGCATATCAGCGAGGATGGTTTGAACATTATTCAAACCGTTATGCGTGTAGCGTTATGTTTCATGAACTGGGACACGTTATGGGATACGGACACAACAGTTCGTTCACATATGGTCCGTGGGCAGAGGAGCTGATGAATAATTTTTATGTTGACAATATCAGCAGAATGCCTATTGACTCGCCTGTTTATCTTGACAGTTACTCAAATCCTCATAAGTACAATTAATATCAGAATTATCAAAAATAATATTTCAATATGAGAGTAAGACTTGTAAATATATTATCTGCATTATTGTTGATTTTTCTTTATTCATGCAGTGATGAAATAATCTCCTCAGGAAATTCATCAGGCGATGTGGTGGCTGCCAGACTGTCGTTGCTCAGTACTACTGCCGAAGAAACTGATGCGGTAGAGAATGTGTCGGCATATCGTTTCGATGATGGTATATTAAAGGAAGTGTTTGATGTACTTGAGCCTGGAACAGATGGAATAGTGTCATTTAAGCCTTCTGTCATGAGTGGAAATGTTTATTTTATGGTTAACGCCGGAGAAGTTTTAGCCGGTCGTGGATTCGAAATAGGTGTAACCTCCGAATCAGATTTCCAGGCAATGACTGCCGGAGCCGATGAAATGGTATCTGGTGGAATGTTTTTGTCCGGCATGTCAGCTATAAGCCGTCAGACATCGTCAGTAGCAGTGGCAATGAAACGTTCTGTAGCGCGAATAGATATCAGTTCTCCAATAAATAACCTTGAGGTGAATAGTGTAAAGGTGAAGAATGTATGCCCTAAAGGTTATGTAATCGAAGGAGGTAATGGCGGAGAGATACCTCAGCCGATAGATATGGTGAAAGATTATGCTGACAGTCCTCTGACTGCGGCTGAAGAAACATTATTTTATCTTCCGCACCAGGAAGGTAAGAATTTTGAAGTAGAAATAATGGTTACATCTTCCGGCTCGTGGCACAGGCTGCGAACTGTTCTGCCGGACATTTCGCGCAATAAGGTTTATACTCTTAAAGTATATGCTGATGGTGAAGACTTTACGGTGAAAGTCGTTGAAGGTTCATGGCTTGAAGGCGAAGGAACAACCTCAGAAGGACTTACAAATGCATTTGTAGATGTTGAAAACTCAGTATTGGATGACGGTGTTAGGGTGAATGAAGCATGCGATTCTGTTTTTGTACCATCCTGGGAGACAAACTTCAAGATTGCCATAAGCGGTGAGGAAGGCTCGACTGTGAATGTTGATGGTTTGGTGAAAGGTGTGAATGTCACTGTATCGCGTTCCGGAAATATGGATAATCTGTGCAGCTTGAATGTGAACAGCCTTAACAAGATGCCAGGCAGTGTGGATGGATATATATATGTTAATGTACAGAATGGCGATGTGTTACGCGGTAGGGTTGTACTTGTATTTTTGTCCAATCCGGTTAAGATGCAGGGAGTGATGGAGTTTGACGATAATAGTGTTTGCGATTTCGGGCGCTATATAGACGGTGAATTGGCTGTAATGACTATTCCTGAGGATAAGGTGATAAGGTTGGAATTCGACGAAAACTCACCGGAGTGGATGAAACTGGAAGAAACAGCTGAAGGCAAATACCGTATTTTAGGCGGATGGCGTCCGAATGATGCTGATGCCGATGGAAGAATACAAGAAGCAAGAATTGTGATATCCGACGCTTCAGGTGCGCATAATGAAGTCTATACGGTTAAGAGACAGAATTGGGGACTTCCTGTGGTAAAAATAAACGGTACATGGTGGTGCAAGTACAATCTTCGTGGAAATGTGAAAGAGTTTGCAGACCAGATTCTTGTTTCAAATGATCCCGCCAGAGGTGGAAGTGTTGCAGACTATCTGGCCGGATGTACGGACGATGAGTTCCTGAATGTTCTTGGAGACCAGTATCAGGCAGGCAATCTCGATGGTCTGAAGTTGAAGAATGACAGTACCGGCTTCCTGTTTGAAGGGTATTCTACGAAAACAGATAATTTCGGAACATTGGACCCTCATTATATGGCTCCTGACGGTTATGAGATACCAGATTATGATGATTACAGATTCTTCAACTGGGGTAATAACTCTAATTTAGGCTATTATAATCCTGGTGTGTTCAATAATGGTTTGGGACAGAGACTTAACTTCTCTGTGGTAGAGAGAGAAGCTATGTTCTTGGGCTATGAATATGGAAATATTACCTTTTATGATTTTGAATATGGAGGAGAGCACCTTGTGTTGTGCGGCCTTGGCCATCAGTGGAGTGAAACAAGCATAGCGAAAAAGATGATTCAGTTTGCCACATACGGTAATTCCGGCAGTACATGGCTTATCGAAGGTTATTCCAAAAGTGAGGGCAAAGGAAACTGGTTCAAGTTTACTGCAAGTAATGCGGTGAAAACCAGAACCATACGATGTGTAAAATCTCCTGTTGAATATATTTATTAATTAATCAGTAAATAACAAAAGACATGTCTATAAAGAATATATTTGCCATAATTGTTTCGCTTGCTGTAGTTTCATGTACAGATAAAGAAGTGATAAACGAGCAGAATGGAGCAGATTCTGTTATATTGCCACGCGTTACATCATATAATTACACTTCCGGGGATGATGAAACAGCAGAAATGAAGGAGATAGGAATACTTCATGCCTGTCTCTTTGAGAATGGTGTTATGACACGTGTTTATGCTGATATAGATCCTTTGGCCGGTATCAAAGTAGATGACAGTAAGGGACATCTTTATATGGTGGCCAATATTGAAGGAAACGATTCGGCTTATAATATAGGTATGACCGAGGAAGAATGGCTGTCAACTACAATATCTCATACAGGAGGAATAAATCTGACATATATGAGTGGTGTTATTGACCTGTCAGATGTATCACATGGATTTTTGCAGCTTTACAGGGGAGTAGCACGTATAGATGTCAATGTTTCCGGAGAACACGATTTGTCCGTATCGGATATTATGTTCAGAAATGTGGCACAGCAGTCGTATGTGAATCGCCGTCATACTGTAGAATCACCGGAAAGTACAGGCTATAACGATGTGACTCCTGTCATAGATACTCCTCTTACCGGTAGCACATACGGAGTGGCTTATCTGTGCGAACAGGCATCGGATAATATCTCTGCAGTGTTGACTGTCAATGTAGATGGCGAAACAATTGAAAAAGAGGTTGCTTTACCTTCTATACTAAAAAGAAACTGCGTCTATACTATTAATGTTTTTAAAGCATCTGTACAGGCTGACGTAACCCTAAGTGTGACAGACTGGGAAAACGGAGGTGACTTTAATCTGGCTCCAAACGAAAGAGGGCTGACGGTGGATGTAGAAGGTACATCATTCCCTGCATATGCAGAGGTGAATTCTGACCGCAGAGGGATAGTATTGTCACATTATGCTTCAGATTTCATTCTCTCAGTAGATTGCGACGATGAACTTGAACCTATAGCCGATCCAGAACTTCCAATGACCGTGGAACGTATAGGAGGTGCGGAGAATGTAGGAAAGAATCTTTTTCGCATAACAAAGAAACTGTGGTATCCGGGTATGGAACGTGTAGAGAGAAAACTGATGTTTCATCGTAAGGGCCTGAATGAGAATTATGCTGACGATTATATAAACGTGGTAATGTCTGAAAATCCGGTAAAATTGGAAGGACTGATAAATTTTGATGGCAGCGCGTCATTCGATTTCGGAAAATATATAGATAATGAGCTTGGTGTCTTTACAGTTCCGGCATCAAAGTCGATAACTGTTGAGTACGATGAAGGAGAAGACGAATGGGTGAAGCTTGATGCATCAGGCCAGAGGGTACGTATTATTGGAGGATGGCGTCCTAACGACAGGACTGCAAACGGCAGAGTACAGAAGGCACGCATAGTAATAAGTAATTCGGCTGATGGCTCTGAAAGAGAGGAATACGTTATTTCACGTCGTAACTGGGGATTGCCTGTTACATTGCTTAATGGTGTGTGGTGGTGCAAATACAATGCTATGGGCGATGCGAAAAACTTTTCAGACCAGATTCTTTCATCGGCAGATCCTGCTGCAATGGCCGGTAAGACAGTATTTGATTATTTGAGGGACTGTACGGCTGATGAGTTCTTCAATCTTTGGAAATGGAATTATCAGGGTAAGAGCTCGCAAGGACTTCAGGTAATAGACGATGGAGGAGTGGCGAAGCTGGAAGGTTATTCTTCGAGTGCCGAGCATATAAATAAGATAGATTCCAAAGCTCTGGCTCCTGACGGTTATGAATTGCCATCCATGGAGAATTTTGAAAGAGTATTCAATTCTACAAGCGGAACTATTTGGCTTATGTGGGACGGTTCGCATACTACTGCCTGGAATGGAAGTACAACTATACAGCGCAGACAACGCAGAAGAAATGATGTTACTGTAGGAACAGTGTCGCTGACAGATCTTATTTATATATCTATGTATAACCAGTCGGAGACAGAGAATGAACCGATTGTGTGGTATGGCTCAAGTCCGCAGTGGAATAATGATGGAATAAAACATGGCCATTACAATAATTTATTGATTGCCGTTCATAATCCTTCAGATGGTCAGGGATGGTTTTTCGTAGGGAGTATGGGTGGTCTTTATCCGTCAAAGAACTCGGCAGGTCCAAATGATACCCGCATCCTGAGATTTAAGAAGTCTGATGTGGAATACATATATTGATACTGTCAGTAAACATTAAACGGACTGATATTATCTGTAAATACAACTTGTGTTTTTATAAATATAATCTATGTTTATAAAAACACAAGTTGTATTTATCTAAACATAGATTATATTTATAGAAGATAAAAGCGCGTAATGAAGTTTTTCCGCTAGAAATCTTTTTTACTTGTTTATAATTCCTCCACCGAGAACAATATCGTTTCGGTAGAATGCAGCCGCTTGTCCTGGAGCAATTGCTGCCAACGGTTCATGAAGTTTTACGTGTAACAGTCCGTCAACGGTCATTGTAACGGTACATCTGTTCGCCTGCTTGCGATATCTTATTTTTACTATTACATCATCCTTCCCCAACAGAGATTCCGGGTTTATTATATTCCAGTCAGTTAGCCACATTTCGCTATGTTCAAGCGAAGACAGCTTGTCGCTTATTACAATCTTGTTTTCTTCTGGAAGAATTTCTTTTACGAACAATGCCTTGTTCATATATATACCTAATCCTCTGCGCTGTCCTATTGTATAAAAGGGATATCCTTCATGTTTCCCTATTTCATTGCCTTCCTCATCACAGAATATTCCGGGTCTGATTGAGTCTGTATTGACATTCTCACGCAAAAAACTTCTGTAATCCATAGGGCAGAAGCATACACCAAGACTGTCTTTTTTGATTGAAGCCTTCGTGAAACCTCTTTCTGCTGCGATTTCTCTAACTCTTGCCTTGGTTATACTTCCCAGCGGCAGTATCATCCGCTTCATAATATCCTGCGGAAGTCCCCATAGAAAGAAAGACTGGTCTTTGTCAGGGTCTGTGCCACTCTTGATATGCCAATAACCGTTACTGAATGTTTTTTGTACATAATGTCCTGTGGCAATATGGTATATTCCTTCCCTGTCTGCTATTTCTTTAAGTATGGGCCATTTCAGATAATTGTTGCATAATGTACACGGAACTGGAGTTCTCCCTGACATGTATTCCTGTATGAAGTAGTCTATTATGTATTCCTTGAATTTATCCCTTAGGTCGTACGTAATGTGTCGGATACCAAGGCTTTGGCATAGATTGTATGCATCGTCAAGATATTCTGTATTATTGTCCTTTTCGTAGAATCTGAATGTTACACCGGTCACTTCGTAACCTGCATCCATAAGCAACATGGCAGCCACAGAACTGTCCGTTCCGCCACTCATTCCTAAAAGCACTCTGTTGTTTGTCTGCATAATAAAATATATGTATAAGCTGCTTGTTAACGTAAGGACATAAAAAAAGGAGTACCGCTGTACTCCAACCTTTGTTAACCTTAAAATCTAATACTATGAAAAACACAGTACAAAGGTACGGGTTTTTCCGTTATCTGCAAGCTTTTTGTTCGAAAATGTGTGTTTTGTAACACTATTTAATATTATCGCCTGGCGTTGTACAAATATTAAGGTTTAGCCCTGTATTCTAATGGACTCATGCCTGTATGTTTTTTAAAATATCGTGAGAAAAATGATTGGTCAGGGAAATTTAATTCATACGAAATATCCTGCATGGACATGTTCGAGTATTTAAGCATTATTTTTATTCTTTGTATTGCATGTTTGTCAATGATGTATTTGGCGGATTTATCAGCCACATTTTGTGTTATTGATGATAAATATCGCGATGTTATGTATAATTTCTCGGCATAGAAGCCTACTTCTCTTTCTTTTGGACAGAATTTGTGTATCAGATGAATGAATTTTATGAATAATTCTTCTCTTCTTCCCACTTCTTCCGATTTGTCTATCTTGAAAAGAATTCTTGTCTTGTCGTATACATCGAGTAGGAAACTTTGGATATTGTTTTTGAAGATTTTCACCCTGAAACAATTATTTTTTTCATTATAGAAATCTTCCATTGCTTCTACCAGATAATTCATTTTATTTATTCTCTTCTCTCCTAATTGTACGCAAGGGTATTCTTTAAGAAAAAAGGTAAACGAAGGTTCTAGTTGCGCTGTCGCTTCTTCGTAGACTTCGTGTTTGAATATTATATAAGAGATTTTTAAATTATCACTATTGTCTATATTATGAACTATACTTCCGGCTAGTATAATAAGTTGTGTGTTTGCTACTATTTCGTATGGTATCAAATCTATTTCTATATGTGCTGTTCCTTTTCTGCAAAAGATGATTGTATCAACATCCACTTTCATGGTTTTACCTTGTGGCAGCCATTCATCCTTGTCTGCTCCTGCTTTGAAAATTTCGTTATCTGGTAGTTGAAGTATATGCATATGTTTGCAGTTATGTTAATCTCGGTTTATATAAATGAATAATGCATAGTAAAAATACTGCCAATTATTTCAAATCAATAAAAACGCCATTCATTTTTTTATTCTTTATTCTTCGTTAAATAAAAAATATTTAAGGTCTTAATAATTTATAAACCAGACAGTGAGTTCCGTTTTTGAACAATTGTGCTGTAAAAAAGAAAATTAACGTTCTTCGCGATTAACTTAATTTTGCCACGAATTTTAAAGTAAAAAGATTTATATGGTAACAGTAAACAAAAAATGGTTGCAACTGATGGGAGTTGTTGGTTGCGCAATGTGGTTCGCTTCGTGCGGACAAGCACCAAAAGGAGAAATGCAAGCCGGTGGTTATGAAACAATGGTTGTGGCGAAAGCCGATAAGGTGGTAGAAACAGATTATTCGGCTACCATCCGTGGACGTCAGGACATCAACATCATGCCACAGGTGTCAGGAACAATACAGAAATTATGTGTAACAGAAGGCGAGAAGGTAAGAAAAGACCAGGTTCTTTTCATTATCGATCAGGTTCCTTACAAGGCTGCACTCAATACAGCTGTTGCAAATGTGAAGTCGGCTCAGGCTGCTTTGGCTACTGCCGAACTTACTTATAATAGTAACAAGGAACTTTTTGCAAAGAAGGTTGTATCGGAGTTTACATTAAGAACATCTGAAAATCAGTACCTCACTGCAAAAGCACAGTTGGCACAAGCTGAGGCTCAGGAAGTAAATGCAAGAAACGATCTATCTTATACAGAGGTGAAGAGTCCAAGCAACGGAGTTGTAGGAATGTTGCCATATCGTGTGGGTACTTTGGTTAGTCCTTCTATGGTTGAACCTCTGACTACAGTTTCTGATAACTCAGAGATGTACGTATATTTCTCAATGACAGAAAATCAGGTTCTTGGTATGGTTCGTGAGTACGGTTCTATAGACGACGCAATTACTAAGATGCCTGAAATCTCACTTGTACTTAATGACGGAACTACATACGCTGAAAAAGGAAAGATAGAGTCTATCAGCGGTGTGATTGACACTCAGACAGGTTCTGTGGGTGTTCGTGCCGTGTTCCCTAACGAAAACGGTCTTCTTCTGAGTGGTGCTTCAGGTAAGGTTTCTATCCCAAGTACATATAATGACTATATCATTGTTCCACAGGAAGCTACAGTAAAACAGCAGGATAAGATTTCTGTATTTAAGGTAGTTGACGGTAAGGCTGTGACAACTCTTATTAAGGTTGCCGCTTACAACGACGGACGCGAATATATCGTGCTCGAAGGTCTTAACGTAGGCGACGAAATAGTAGCCAAGGGTGCAGGACTTCTTCGTGAAGGTACTCAGGTGAAATAATTAAAGACGACAAAGTTGATTTAGAGTGACTTTAATAAAGATAGAACAACAATGAAAGGAAATATATTTATCAAACGACCGGTGATGGCTATTTCCATCTCCATCGTAATCCTGTTGGTGGGATTTATCTCACTTATATCGTTGCCGGTAGAACAGTATCCTGACATCGCACCTCCAACAGTCGTGGTAGAAGCTACATACACCGGAGCCAGTGCCGATGCTGTGATGAACAGTGTTATCATGCCTCTAGAAGAGAGTATAAATGGTGTGGAAAACATGATGTACATCACCTCTACAGCTACAAACTCCGGTACTGCACAGATTCAGGTGTTTTTCAATCAGGGAACAGACCCGGATATGGCGGCTGTAAACGTACAGAACCGTGTATCAAAGGCTCAGGGTCTTTTGCCTTCGGAAGTAACAAAAATCGGTGTTTCTACAGCAAAACGACAGACCAGCTTTCTTCAGATCAACACATTGGTAAGTACTGACGGAAAATATGACGAAACATTCCTTGCCAACTATCTGGATATAAACGTAATACCTGAAATCAAGCGTATTCCTGGTGTGGGTGACGCTACATTGCTTGGTGATACATACAGTATGCGTATATGGTTGAATCCGGAACTTATGGCACAATATGGTCTTGTACCGGCCGATGTTACTGCAGCCCTTGGCGAACAGAATATTGAAGCTCCTGCAGGTACACTTGGTGAAAACTCGCCAAACGTATTCCAGTATGCAATGAAATACAGAGGACGTCTGAAAGATGTAAATGAATTCGATAATATTGTTATCCGTTCAAATGCCGACGGTTCTGTATTGCGACTTAAGGATATCGCAAAAGTAGAGTTGGGACGTCTGTCATACGGTTTCCACGGTGAGGTTAACGACCGTCCTGGTGTGACTTTCCTTACATTCCAAGTTGCGGGAGCCAATGCTACAGAGGTGAACGAAGCTATAACAAAACGTCTTGAAGAGATGTCTGAACTTCTTCCTCCGGGTGTGGAATTTGTGCAGATGATGAGTTCGAACGACTTCCTTTATGCATCTATATATAATGTGGTTGAAACCCTTATCGTAGCCATTATTCTGGTTATTCTTGTGGTTTACTTCTTCTTGCAGGACTTCAAGAGTACACTTATTCCGTCTATTGCGATTATCGTATCACTGGTAGGTACATTCGCATGTCTTGTTGCAGCAGGTTTCAGTATAAACATCCTTACTCTGTTTGCACTTGTGCTTGCCATCGGTACTGTGGTGGACGATGCCATCGTTGTGGTGGAAGCGGTTCAGGAAAAGTTTGACTCCGGTTATACATCACCATATCTTGCTACAAAAGATGCATTAAGCGATGTAACTATGGCCGTTATCTCATGTACATGCGTGTTCATGGCTGTGTTTATCCCTGTAACATTCATGGGTGGTACTTCAGGTATTTTCTATACCCAGTTCGGTATCACTATGGCTACATCAGTAGGTTTGTCAATGATTTGTGCCCTTGTACTTTGTCCTGCACTTTGTGCCATCATGATGAAACCGTCCGATGGAAACAAGAGTCCGAAAAGCTTCAATGGTCGTGTAAGAGCAGCATACAATGCCTCTTTCAACGCTACCATGAATAAATATAAGAAAGGTGTAATGTTTGCCATACATCACAGATGGATGGTTTGGGCCTCACTTATTATCTCTGTTATTCTGCTTGTATTCTTTATGAAGACTACAAAGACAGGTCTGGTGCCACAGGAAGACCAGGGTACATTGATGGTTAACGTGAGTACAGCTCCGGGTAGCACACTTGTCGAGACTACCAAGGTTATGGATAAGGTAAAGGAAATTCTTAAGAATACTCCTGAAATAGAGAACTACAGTGCCACTTCCGGTTACGGACTTATCTCCGGTCAGGGTACTTCGTATGCTTCATGTATTATAGACCTAAAATCGTGGGATGAACGTAAGGGAGCGGAGCATACAGCCGAAGCGGTATTGGGACGACTGAACGCACAGTTTGCCCAGATAAAGGAAGCACAGATATTCTGTTTCCAGACAGGTATGATTCCTGGTTATGGTATGGGTAACTCTATCGAACTTAACATGCAGGATAAGACCGGTGGTGATATGTCTGTATTCTTCGGACATGTCATGAATTTCCTTGGAGCATTGAACCAGCGTCCTGAGGTAGCTATGGCATATACATCATACGCAATGAACTTCCCTCAGATAGCAGTCGATGTGGATGCAGCCAAATGTAAGCGTGCCGGAATATCTCCGTCGGATGTACTTGCTGCATTGGGAAGCTACTGTGGTGGTTCGTATGTTTCAAACTACAATGAGTTCGGTAAAGTATACCGTGTAATGCTTCAGGCATCGCCTGAATACCGCCTTGACGAACAGTCGCTCAATAATATGTATGTACGTAACGGTTCGGAAATGGCTCCGTTGGGACAGTTCGTTACATTGAAAAACGTATTGGGTGCTGAGGTTGCAAAGCGATTCAACCTTTACAGTTCAATCAATGTAAACGTAAATGCTCAGATGGGCTATTCATCTGGTGAAGTTCAGAATGCCATCAAGGAAGTAGCTGCACAGACATTGCCTACAGGTTACGGATATGAGTATGGTGGTATCGCACGTGAGGAATCACAGAGTGGTGGATCGCAGACTATATTTATATATATAATATGTGTCGTACTTATCTATCTGATTCTTTCATGTCTGTATGAAAGCTTCCTTATTCCGTTGGCGGTTATCCTTTCAGTTCCGTTCGGTTTGATGGGTAGCTTCCTGTTTGCGAAACTATTCGGACTTGAAAATAATATCTACCTTCAGACAGGTGTAATCATGTTGATTGGTCTGCTTGCCAAGACAGCCATCCTGATTACAGAGTTTGCTGTTGAACGTCGTCGTAGAGGCATGGGAATCATCGAATCTGCATATTCTGCAGCTCAGGCACGTCTGCGCCCTATCCTGATGACTGTATTGACAATGATTTTCGGTATGCTTCCGCTTATGTTTGCTACAGGCGCTGGAGCAAATGGTAACAGTTCGTTGGGTACAGGTGTTGTTGGAGGTATGCTTATCGGTACATTGGCACTTCTCTTCGTAGTTCCGGTGTTCTATATCACATTCGAGTATCTTCAGGAGAAAATCCGCAAGCCTATGCAGGTAGAAGGTGATGACCAGTTTAAGATGGAACGTCAGCGCAGTCTTGAAGAAAGAAGTGCTTTCAGCAAGAATGATAAGTTATAATCATTAAAAGAATAACACATGAAGAAATTTATAATACTTACTACTACAGCTGCAATGTTAAGCAGCTGTGGTATATATACAAAATATAAGCCGGCGGAAACAGTACCTGATAGTCTTTATGGAGCAAAAGTAGAGGTTGCTGATACTGTGAACTTTGGTAATTCTGACTGGAAAGAGGTTTTCACAGACTCTCATTTGCAGACATTGATAGAACAGGCCTTACAGAATAACACAGACTATCAGTCTGCACAGCTTAGGATAGAACAGTCTAAAGCCACTCTTCTTGCATCGAAACTGGCTTTCCTGCCATCATTTGCTTTGGCTCCACAGGGAACAATAAGCAGTTTTGACAATCAGAAGGCTACAAAGTCATATCAATTGCCAGTTACGGCTAGTTGGGAACTTGATATCTTCGGCCGCATGCGTAACTCCAAGAAGCAGGCTCAGGCATTGTATGCCCAAAGTATAGACTATAAACAGGCTGTACGTTCGCAACTGATAGCAAGTGTAGCCAATACATATTATACACTTCTTATGCTTGACGAGCAGTTGTTCCTGGCTCAGGAATCGGAACAGGCATGGAAGGAAACAGTAGCTTCGGCACGTGCGCTTATGGATGCCGGACAATATAACGAGGCAGGTGTTTCGCAGATGGAAGCCACATACTATAGTGTGCAGACATCTGTAATTGACCTGAAAGAACAAATCAACCAGACACTGAACAGCATGGCACTTTTGTTGGCAGAAACTCCACGTAATTATGAACGTGGAAAACTGGCAGACCAGAAGATGCCTGAAGACCTGTCAGTAGGTGTTCCTTTGCAGATGCTTTCGAATCGTCCAGATGTACGTTCGGCAGAACGTTCTCTTGAGGCTGCATTCTATGTAACTAACCAGGCACGCTCTGCTTTCTATCCTTCAATAGTTCTTAGCGGAACTGCCGGTTGGACAAACCTTGCAGGGTCAATTATAGTTAATCCTGCCAAGTTCATAGCAAATGCTGTAGGACAGCTCACATTGCCACTGTTCAATCGCGGACAGAATATAGCCCAGCTCCGTATAGCAAAGGCTCAGCAGGAAGAGGCAAGTCTTAACTTCCAGCAGACATTGCTTAATGCCGGAGCAGAAGTGAACGATGCTCTTACAGCATATCAGTCATGCAAGTCGAAGACTGAACTCTATCAGAAACAGGTGACAGCTTTGGAAAAGACAGTTACCAGTACAACACTTCTTATGGAGTATGGAACTACAAACTATCTAGAGGTGCTGACAGCACGCCAGTCGTTGCTTAACGCACAACTCACACAGGTATCAAACCGCTTTATGGAGATACAAAGTGTGATAAGTCTCTATCAGGCCCTTGGTGGCGGAAGAGGTGAGTAAATAAATCCAGAATAAAACGACAGGGCGTTTTACCTAAAATGTCTTGACGTTTTATCCAAAATGACAAAGCGTTTTTTAAAGAAAACACACACAATCATTTCATATAAAATTAACTGTTATCATTATCTAGTGTGATAATTAGATGATTGGGGCTGCTTGGGGAGTGATCTTCGGGCAGTTCTTTTTTGCTTTATGTCTGTTTATTGATACAGATGTATAAATTCTGTTTTGTAACCCTATAAATCTATACGGTCAGCATCAAAGAAGTCAATTTTTCTAGATTTCTAATCAATAATTACTACATCATGCTTATTTATAAAACTAATTTTGCATTACAATAATTGTAAAAATGTGATGCAGATTTTGATTTTCTGAAAGACACAACATTATTTGAAATAGTTTGAAGAAAAACATATACCTAACAATCTTAAAATTATGAGTAGTAATTTTCATGAAAAGAAAGTAGCCTTGTTGATGATGGCAAGTGCGTGCTGCTTTCCTTCTTTCGCTCAGGAGAGTGTAGTAAATGGATCTGTAAAGGATGCATTGGGTGAACCGTTAATAGGTGTGAGTGTACAAATTAAGGACTCAGGACTTGGAACTGTAACAGATATTGACGGAAATTTCAGATTGCCTGATGTAAAGCCAGGCCAGACATTAGTTTTTTCGTATGTAGGTTATAAAACCCATGAAGTGACATTGAAGAAGAATCTTGGCAATTTTCTTAATGTTGTCCTCAATGAAGATACAGAAGTGCTTGATGAGGTTGTGGTAATCGGTTATGGAACAGTAAATAAAAGAGACCTTACTGGTTCTGTCGCTTCTGTTAAGGCAGAAGATATTGTTGCTGTGCCGGTAGCTAATGTAAGTGAAGCTTTGTCGGGTAAACTTTCTGGTGTTAGTGTCACTACAACTGACGGTTCTCCTGATGCCGAAGTCAATATTCGTGTGCGTGGTGGCGGTTCTCTATCGCAGGATAACTCTCCGCTTTATATTGTTGATGGATTTCCTGTTTCAAGTATCAGTGACATATCTCCTACAGAGATTGAAAGTATTGATGTGTTGAAGGATGCTTCATCTACAGCCATTTATGGTGCACGTGGTGCCAATGGTGTAATAATCGTTACTACTAAGAGTGGTCACGAAGGCAAGGCGCAGGTTGATTTCGGTGCGTCTTTCGGTATCAGAAAGGTGGCAAAGATGATGAAGGTGATGAGTCCGTATGATTATGTAGCATATCAGTGGGAACTTGATTCTCAGGATTATGGAAACTACAGCGACTTGGATGTCTGGAAGTCTGTCGAAGGTCAGGACTATCAGGACGAGATATTCGGAAGAACCGGTAATCAGCAGCAGTATAATGTAAACGTAAGTGGTGGTAATAAGGATGTTACATATAATGTTAATTACGCTCATAATGAGGAAAAGAGTATAATGCTTAATTCTGGTTTTGCAAAGAATAATGTAAATGCCAAGATTAAGGCAAACATAAGCAAATGGGTTACTCTTGATTTTAATGCCAGAATGAGTCATGCTGTAGTGGACGGACTTAGTAGTGGAGCTGACACAAACGAGTCGAATGCTTCTAACTCTATTGTTGCAAACTCTGCAAGATTCCGTCCTGTAGAGCCTCTTTCATATAATTCGGATGATGATGAGAATAATACAGCAACTCAGAAGAATCCTTTGGAACGATTGCTTGCAACTTATAAACAGAAAACAACTTTTAATCAGAACTATAACGTAGGTCTTAACTGGAAGCCGTTCAAGAACTGGACATTCCGTAGTGAGTTTGGTTATGGATGGAAATATGAGAATACAGACCAGGCATGGGGCTCAGATGCTACTCAGAATACCAATCTTGGTGTAAAAGGTACTCCTGAGGCTGTGTTCACACGTGCTGACACAAGAAACTGGAGAAATGCCAATACATTGACTTATGACAACAAGAAATTGTTTGACGGTCGTGACAAGATTAATGTATTGTTGGGACATGAAGTCAGCAGCAGTCAGAAAGATATATTGGAATCGTCATCAATATCTTTCCCTAAATCTATGACAATAGATGAAATATTGGCCAGCTCAGGTATCGGTACAGCTTTGGCTAATCAGTCAACTATAGGTGCTCAGGAGAACATGCTTTCATTCTTCGGTCGTGTTAACTATACTTTGATGGACCGTTATCTGTTTACTGTGACTGTACGTGGTGATGGTTCAAGCAAATTTGCCAAAGGTAATCAGTGGGGAGTATTCCCATCGGCAGCATTTGCATGGCGCTTGTCGGACGAGAAGTTTATGAAGGTTACGGAAAAATGGTTGTCAAACTTGAAATTACGTCTCAGCTACGGTACGGCAGGTAACAACCGTATAAATTCCGGTTTGATTTATACTACATATACTTTGGCAGAGAACACTTCTAAAGCTCCTTTCTTCAATGAAATACGCCAGAGTATGTTGGAACTGTCAAGTTATTTATATAACCCTAGTTTGAAATGGGAAACTACTATCACCAGAAATATAGGTATTGACTATGGTTTCCTGAATAACCGTATTTCTGGTACTTTGGATTTGTATTGGAATACCACTAAAGACTTGTTGATGAGATCCGAAATCCCTTCAAATACAGGTTATAACTATCAGTACCGTAATTTTGGTAAGACTTCAAACAAAGGTGTTGAGTTGACTTTGAGTGCGGCTATTATAGATAAGAAGAAATATGCTTTGAATTTCAATATGAATTTTGCATATAATCGTAACCGTATAGACGAACTGGCAACAGATAATCCTTGGCAGAGCAGTAACTGGGCAGGTAGTACAATTTCAAAATACGAAGACTATAGAGTAGAACAAGGAGGTTCGTTGGGTGAAATATGGGGTTATAAAACAAATGGATTTTATACAGCTTATGACCCTGTTACAAACCCTGAAGGTGAACTTATTATGAATGGTAACAGTTGGGTACTTAAGGATGGTGTAAACGACAAGAGTACTACTGTTACTGGCGGACAGTATTATCCGGGTGGATTGAAACTGGTGTGTGATGAGAATGGAGATCCGATAAAGCAGAAACTTGGAAATACAGTTGCTCCTATTAATGGTGGTTTCGGAGTTGATGGACGTGTAGGAAACTTTGATTTCAATGTATTCTTTAATTATTCTGTAGGAAATCAGATTATAAACGGTGCAAAACTGGCAACTTCTTTCTATACAGGTTCGTCAAGAGGATATAATCTTAATAATGACTTTGCACTGGCTAACCGTTATACTTGGATAGACCCTGAAACTGGCTTGAATCTTGGAAGACCGGCAACTAGTACAGTAGAGGCTTATGGAGGTGAGATGGGACTTATAGCGCGTCTGAATGAGCTGAATACAAATGCTTCAATATATAATCCGGCTGCTGTAACACAGATGCAATTGACAGATTATGCTGTTGAAGATGCTTCGTTCCTTCGTTTGAACAATGTGACTGTAGGATATACATTCCCAAAATCATGGGTGAAAAAATGCTTCATGCAGAAGGTTAGATTGTATGTGACAGGTTATAACTTATTGGTATTTACCAAATATTCCGGCTCAGATCCTGAGGTGGATACCAGCTCAAAACGTAATGCAATGACTCCGGGTGTAGATTATGCATCATATCCTAAGAGTCGTACAATTGTTGGAGGTATTAATGTAACATTCTAATTAAAAACTAATAAGTATGAGAAATATTATAAAAACAATAAGCTTGGCTGCAGGTCTGGTATTCATAACAAGCTGTTCTGATTTTTTGGATCAGACTTCTCCTTCAGAATATCCAACACAGAATGTGTTCGAATCTGTAGGTTATACGGAATTTGCCATAAATAAACTGTATGGCGACATGGGACAGGATGAAACATATTCACAGTATATTCCTATCGTATGGGGACTTAATACAGATTGTGAGTTGGTTGATGGTTTGGGAGCGGATGCATACAATACATCTCATCAGCGAGGTGCAATGAACTATAACGTTACTCCTGGATGGGCAAATCTGGCAAAACTTTGGGATGCCATGTATGGAATAATAGAAAACGCCAACGTCATTATAGAAGGTATTAACGACAGTCCTTTGCTGGAAACAGAAGGTGAGGACCAGACCAGCATGAAGAGATTTAAGGGCGAGGCTTTGACTATCCGTGCCATGATATATTTTGATCTGGTGAGATTCTTCGGAGATATTCCTTTGAAGATGGAAAGTTCCAATCCGGATTTAAGTAATGCTTACTTGGGCAAGACAGACAGAGATGTCATTATGGATAAACTTATTGAAGATCTTAAGGAGGCTGCTGAACTTCTGCCGTGGGCAGGAAGAAACGCATCATATACTACAGAACGTGTAACAAAGGGATATGCACATGCACTTTTGGCTAATATAGCATTGACACGTGCCGGTTGGGCTATCCGTGAGGCTGCAAAAGAAGGATACGAAACAGCTTCTTATTCAGACCCTGTTTATCCTACACAGCGATGTGATGCACAGACACGTGAAGCTATGTATAAGTTGGCTTTGGAACATTTGTCCATCATAATCAAGGAAGGACCACATTCATTGAATCCTTCGTTCGAAAATGAGTGGTATCTGCTTAATCAGCTAAAGCTTGATGAAACATACCGTGAGAATATATTCGAAATACCAATGGGTATGGGTATAACAGGAGAACTTGGTTATACAGCTGGTGTACGTGCAAACGGATTTACATCGAAGTATGGAAGAAACAGTTCCGGTGTACTTAAGCTTACAGCTCCATATTTCTGGTCGTTTAAGGAGAATGATCAGCGCAGGGATATAACTTGCTCTAATCTCCAGTTGGAAGAGGAGAATAATGTTACAAAAGAATTTATGCTTGGAAATGCTCCTTTTGGAATATATGTAGGTAAATGGGACGTACGTAAGATGAGTTCCGATATTACATCAATAGCATTAAGCGTAGGAAACGATAAATGGAGAACAGGTATTAATTGTGTCCGTATGAGATATTCACAGGTTCTTCTTATGTATGCAGAGGTAATGAACGAGCTTGCCGGAGGACCTGATGCCGATTATGAAGGTTCTGCCAATGGCATGACAGCACGTATGGCTCTTAAAACCGTACATACACGTGCTTATGATAGTGCGCACAAAGCAGAAGCAGAAGCTTATGTAGATGGTATAGCAAATAATAAGGATGCTTTTTTTGCTGCTATTGTCGATGAAAATGCATGGGAACTTGCCGGCGAAGGATTCCGTAAGTTTGATTTGATCCGCTGGAATTTGTTGGCTGATAAGATAAAGCAGTTCAAGAATGATTATATAACACAAATGTCGGACGAAGTTAATGGCTATCCATCTAAAGTATACTTTAATTACGCAGATGAGGCTCAAACTACTATAGATATCAGTAGTGTGACATGGCGCGGAATACCTTCCGGAAAGTCGGAAAAAGATTATGATGACAATAACAGTTTCTGGGGAGCTGAGAGGACAACTTCCGATCCAAAACAAAGTAAGACAAACTTGCCTTCTATTTCAAGTGGGTTGATTGGTGACGATGTACAGGTTATTAACCGTTACTTGTTACCTATAGCTTCTACTACTATCTCTGCAGCAAATGGAGCTATAAGCAACTCATATGGTTATTCAAATTAATTCTTAAAATTGGGTATTTTATGAAAAGGACAAAATATATATTTGGTTTAGGATTGTCAATAATCCTTTCCGGCATATTCTTTAACTCATGTACCGATGCAAACGATTGGGTAGTTGATTCTTCTTTCGACCGTTTGTTTGGAACAAAACAGTCAAGTTTTAACGTAACAGAGGGTGCTGTTACGGCTGAAGTGGAATGGGATGCCACTATCAATACTAAGTATTATATAATAGAAGCCAGTACAGACTCTTTATATGATGATATTCCTATGGGTGCAGAAAACAGTATAGTATATGGCGAGGATGGCTCTATAACCCAATCGCCATACACAATAACCGGGCTTATGGGTGAAACTACTTATTATTTGCGTATCAAATCGATGTCGGAGGACAAACAGTCAAAATGGGTTTATCTTCCGGATTATAAATTTACTACAGATAAAGAACAGATTTTCTCGGAAGTTGCTGAAACTGAAATAACAGATGAGGCGATTGTTTTGTCGTGGGAGGCAGGCCTTGAGGTAACACATATAACTTATACTCAGGATGGCGAATTGCTTACCTATAATATTACAGATGATGAAAAAGCTGCCGGTAAAGTTACGATATCAGGTTTATCTGCAATGACTGAGTATGTGTTTTATATCTATAATGGAGATATATTGAGAGGTGAACAGACTGTAACTACAAAAGAAGCTGTTATGGTGGAATCAAGTATTACCGACTTGAAACAGAACTCTGCTGTGTTTACATGGGACACATCTGTAGGCCGACTTACCGGGTATTATTTTGCTGTAGGTGAAACTTATCCTAAAGAAGCAAATAATTCACTTACAGATGAGCAGATTTCATCAGGTAGAATAGAACTGACAGGACTTGAACCTAATACAACTTATACTGTTGCAATAATGCGCGACAAGACAGTACGTGCAATACAAATATTTAAGACAGAAATGGGTATTCCAAGTGACTATACTATGATTGATGTCAATAGTGTAGACGAATGGTCGTCTAAATTAAGTTCTATAAGCTCTGAAAAAGTTGCAGTAGTAGTAAAAAGTGATATTGAATTGAAGGAAGAATATGAATTCTCATCATCAATCAAGTCGTTGTTGGTATTAAGTGACGAAACTTTACCGGTTAAACCTAGTATAGTTACAAAAGGTTTTAGTTTTGGGAATGATATGGATGTTGTAGAATTTTATAATCTGAGCCTTAAATCAGTAGGTAGTGCATCAAATTATATTTTCTATTTTAAAAATGCATCTGGTGTAAAATCTCTTTCTGTGACTTCGTGTGATATTGATGAAGCTCGTGGCGTTTTCAGAGCTAGTAGTAGTGCTACTGGTAAGATAGAGAATTTGAGCTTTACTAATTGTAGAATGTTGAATGTAGGAAGTTATGGATTGTGTACTCTTGAAGGTGAATATGAAGTTACTAATCTGAATTTAAGCAATTGTACATATATACCTTACAATGCAGCAAGTTCTGCTACTGTCAAATCAAAATCATCTACCCAGATGAATATAAATGTAGACTACTGTACATTGTATGGATTTACATATGCAATATTGGATGACCAAAAGAAAGCTACATTTAATGTAAGTATCTCGAATACTTTGATGGGAGGTTTCTCTGTTGTTAAATTCTTCCAAAACTTTGATAGAGGAATAATTGAATCATGCGAGAATGTTTTCTTAACATCAGGTAGCTCATTTGAGTCTTCTATTGGTGAGGAGGTTATTCAATATTCAGACACGGATTTGTTTAATAATCCTACAGAATATGATTTTACAGTCAAAGTTCCTGAATATAAGAGTTACGGAGACCAATACTGGAATAAATAACTTTAAAATATGATTTATATGAAACATATGACAATAATTTCTAAACTTTTTATTTGTCTTGTAGCTGTATTCCTTTTTCAGTCATGCAAGGAAAATGAAAATAACAATATAGACAGTAGTGCATTGACACTACTGTCGTATACACCGGAACAGGGAGGTAATATTAGTACTGAAGGTACGATAGAACTTACTTTTTCTAAAGCCGTTCGTCAGGCTCCCGATACAGAAATTACCATTAATGGAAAAGCCATAAGAGTAATAATAACTGATAATGTAGTTCGTGCCAAGTATTCAGAACCTTTAGCAGATCATGTTACTCTGGACATACCTAATGGAGCTTTGACAGACATGAATTCTGTTCAGAAATATGAAGGACTTAACCTAAAATATGAAATAAAATTGGAGAAACGCCTTTTTGATGCTGTTGTTGATAAAAATGGAAAAGGTGATTATACCAAGATTCAGGATGCTATAGATAATGCTCCTAATAATAGCGATGTGCCATATCTCATATTTGTGGCCGATGGTGTTTATGAGGAGTATCTGAACATTTCTGCAAGCAAGACATTCATACATCTGATTGGACAGAGCCGTGAGAATACAAAGGTACAGTATCTCATGAACCGTGTGAAATGGGATGGAACAGGCGAGCAGCCTGTAGCATGGCCTTATTCTTCTCAGAATCCTGCTTATCAGGCTCAGACAGGACTTACTTCTTCGCAGGAATCAATAGTATTGGTAAAGGGAGCCGACTTCCATGCTGAAAACATTTCATTTATTAACCTTTATGGAGCAAGAGCAGATGAATATGGTGGTATGGGAAGCGACGGACAGGCTGATGCAATGATGACACGTGCTGATAGAGTTTCATTCTATAATTGTGCAATGGTTTCTTATCAGGATACATGGTGGGTACGTATGAACAATAAACCGGAGGAAATTAATGCCAGGAATTATGCTGATAATTGCTGGATTGAAGGTAAAACAGACTATGTATATGGTAATGCCAATCTTTTGGTAGAAAATAGTACTTTCTATAATGTAGGACTAAGTGGAAATGTGATGACAGCTGGAAGTCATTACGACGGAACAACATGGGGACATATAATGAAAGATTGTATTGTAGACGGTTTGCCTTCTGCAAATGGTACTACATACTTTGCTCGTCCATGGCAGAATAAACCGATATCTGTATGGATAAATACAACATGTAAGGTGAATCTTGATCCTGCAGGATATATGGATATGAGTGTATTGCCATATATATATGGAGAATATAACACGGTTGATGCAAATGGAACAGCTGTAGATACCAGTAAAAGAAAGACCTCCTTCTCTGTAAATGGAGTTTCAACACCTTATGAGAAGAACATGGTGTTTACAGAAAGTGAAGTTGCAGATTATACTTATGAAAATATTATCATGGGTGCAGATGGCTGGGATCCGAAATCATTCTATACAACAGAGGAACTGCCGGCTGTAGAGAATATAAGCATATATGGTACGACTCTGAGTTGGGATGGTCAAAACAAGGCTATTTGTTACTTGGTTTTCGAAGATGGAGAATTTGTAGGTCAGACTACGGAAACAACTATGGAAGTTAATGCAAATGGAGGTGATTATACAGTGAAAGCTGTCAATAAATATGGAAGTTTGAGTGACTAATTCAAAAAACGTTCGGGGGATAAATAATCCCTCCCGAACGTTTATGCTTTTTAAATATAAATATCGTAATCATGAAAAAAAATATATTGTTTTTAGCTGTATGTGCTATGTCTTTTTTTATGTTCCCTTCATGTTCGGATAGTACTCCCT
>artificially_reared_1__coassemble_266_pt1 | contig 27923 bp, 25 predicted proteins | sample artificially_reared_1__metabat2_low_PE_002 | metagenome-assembled genome bin artificially_reared_1 | reverse complement strand
AGAAGTAAAGTATATGAGGCTTTGTATATGTCACAAAATAAGCCTTGAATCTTTCTTCAGCACGCCTTCCGGAACCATGTTTATAATAAGTCAGGTTTGTGAAAGGAGACTTTGTATTGGTGTATTTTACCTTACCTGGAGTCAAATATGTAAAATCATATGGATCGGTAAAAAACTCCTGAGTAGTTTCTGCTCTTTCGAAAAATACATGCGAGATTCTTGGTGAACCAAGGTTCCCAAGATATGTATAATGACCTGTCGGTCCGCCATTGTCATTGGTGTTTTGGAATCCAAATTGAAGCGTATCTACCGGTACAACAGTTTTGTTTCCAAAACGTTCATCTATAATCCATGAACTAAGTCCTATTGGTACAGTACTAGCATCAACAACAGCTGTTGTGTCTATTGGATTTCCATTTCTGTCAAAACGATTGCTGCTAGTTCCTGATGCAGAAGTTCCATATTGGCTTTGCATCATGTTTTGTGCGAATGTATTGGCACAAACAAGTATTAATATTGATATAATTAGTATCTTTCTCATAACGTGGCAAAGATAGTGCAAAACGAGAGAAGTACAAAGCGAAAACATAGTTTTCGGCTTTTAATTCCGAGGTGTAGACTTTCTTATCCAAAGATATAATATAAAAACGAAAAAAGGAGGATAATCTTTAAGAGATTGTTCCTCCTTTGTATAAATAGAATTCAATAAATTCTTGATTATGCTTCTTTTATTATTTCCATTCCTATACGGATAGCTTCTTCGTTCATAGGAATAAGGTGATGATGTCTTTCAGGCAAAGTCTTGCGTAGTGCCTTGACTACACTTTCTGTAGACACTACAGGCATAAGTTTCAACAGTCCTCCCAGAACAATCATGTTGAATGTTTTCGCCATGTTGCGTTCGTTGGCTTCGTCCATTGCGTCTATACGATATACTTTGATGTCCTTTCTTGTTGGTGGGTTGATTATTCCGTAGCCGTCGTATATCAGTATTCCGCCCGGTTTAACTTTATCTTCGAATTTTGCCAATGATGGCTGATTCAGTATAATAGCACAGTCATATTTGCTCAATATCGGCGAAGATATTCTTTCGTCGCTTACTATTATGGTTACGTTTGCTGTACCACCTCTTTGTTCAGGACCGTATGCCGGCATCCAGGTCACCTCCTTGTTTTCCATCAATCCTGAGTAAGCAAGTATTTTACCCATTGACAATACTCCTTGTCCTCCGAATCCGGCTATAATTATTTCATGTTTCATTTTCTTAGAATAATTAATGTGATTGAACTATTATAAAGTAGTGTCCTTCAAATCGCCAAGCTGATAGAATGGGAACATGTTTTCTTCCATCCATTTGTTAGCTTTTTCTGGCGACATTTTCCATCCGGAGTTACATGTAGATACTATTTCCACCAGGTTTGAACCTTTGCCCTGCATTGAGTTTTCGAAAGCTTTGCGTATTGCTTTTTTAGCCTTGCGTATTGCCGCTACTGTGTGTACAGACTGTCTTGTCACGTAACATGTTCCTTCAAGTGTTGCCGCTATTTCTGTCATCTTGAGCGGATATCCGTGGATTTCAGGAATACGTCCGTAAGGGCAAGTGGCGGTTTTCATGCCAAGTAGAGTAGTAGGTGCCATCTGGCCTCCAGTCATACCGTATATGGCATTGTTTATAAAGATGATTGTGATGTTTTCGCCTCTGTTCAGTGCGTGTATTGTTTCGGCTGTACCAATACAAGCCAAATCCCCGTCGCCCTGATAAGTGAATACCAGTCTGTCCGGCCATAGTCTTTTTATAGCCGTTGCCAAGGCAGGTGCACGGCCGTGTGCTGCTTCCTGACAGTCAATGTCAAGGTAGTTATACATAAATACGGCGCAACCTACCGGGCTGACACCTACGGCTTTCTCGCTCATGCCCATCTCTTCTATTACTTCGGCAATAAGCTTGTGTACTACTCCGTGGCTACATCCCGGACAGTAATGCATTGGATTATCGTTGAGTAGTTTCGGCTTCTGGTAAACCAGATTTTCCGGCTTCATTATTTCTTCTTTTGTCATATTCTTATCCTCCGGTTATTGTCATAGTAAGAAACGGAACACGAATTCCATCATTTTCAGAAACAGTGAAGCACCGCACACATAGAAGAATACGGTTTTATCTTCGCCTATAGTGAAATATAATATCACGGATACAAGTGCTCCAACCATGAACAAGATGTTCAGTATGGTTCTTATTCTGTCGTTGTTCATTATTATTTCTTACATGGTTATTTAATGAGTTTTTCTTTCAGTGCGTCCACTACTTCGTCTGGATCTGGAACTATACCTCCAAGTCTTCCGAAGTGATGTACCGGTACATTGCATTCTACTGCCAGCTTCACGTCTTCTATCATCTGTCCGCTGTTTAATTCCACTACCAATATACCTTTGACTTGTTTAGCTCTTTGGGCAATTTCCGGAGTTGGGAATGGCCATAGTGTTATAGGACGGAAAAGTCCTACTTTTATGCCTTCTTCGCGTGCATGTTCCATTGCTTTCTGTGCAATTCGTGCGCATGAACCGAAAGCTACAATCAGATATTCTGCATCTTCGCATTCTATTTCTTCGTAACGTCTTTCGTTAGCTTCTATTTCTGCGTATTTGTTTTGCAGATGCAGGTTTCTCTGTTCCATTACGGCAGGATCAAGTTCCAAGGATGTTATTACGTTTGGCTTACGTCCTTTACATCCTGTCGATGCCCATGGACATTGTTCTATAATTTCTTCGTCTGTACGTCTTGGTCTTGGTTCAGGCAGTACTACTTTTTCCATCATCTGTCCGATTACTCCGTCTGCAAGAATCATAGCCGGATTGCGGTATTTGAATGCTAGTTCGAAGCCTAATTTTACGAAATCTGCCATTTCCTGAACTGAAGCAGGTGCCAATGCTATAAGACGATAATCGCCGTGTCCGCCTCCTTTTGTGGTCTGGAAATAGTCTGCCTGACTTGGTTGTATTGTACCTAATCCGGGACCTCCTCGCATTACGTTAACAATAAGACAAGGCAATTCTGCACCAGCTATATATGAAATACCTTCCTGTTTAAGGCTGACACCAGGACTTGATGATGATGTCATTACCATTTTTCCTGTTCCCGCACCTCCATATACCATATTTATTGCGGCAACTTCACTCTCGGCCTGCAGTACCACCATACCTGTGGTTTCCCATGGCTTTTGTTCTGCCAGTGTTTCAAGCACCTCAGACTGTGGAGTGATAGGGTAACCGAAGTATCCGTCTACACCAATGCGGATTGCAGCATGTGCTATGGCTTCGTTACCTTTCATTAGAACTACTTCTTCTGCCATATTTTTCTTGTTTTAGCGTTTGTCAATTATTGAGTTATTCACATTTGGCTCTATATACAGTCAGACATCCGTCAGGGCATACAATAGCGCACGAAGAACAACCGTTGCAAGTGTCTTCCACCACCTGCTGTACATAATTATATCCTTTCTGATTTACTTTTGGAGTAAGAGCCAATACTTTAAGCGGACAAGCTACCACACAAAGGTTGCATCCTTTGCATCGCTCGGTGTTTACTACCACCACTCCTTTCATTTTAGCCATATATATACGTATTTTAGTTTTATTGATTAAACATATCTTTATTATAGAAATTCAGTATATCCATCATCATTTCTCTTGCATCCTTGGCAGGACTCTCAGGATTGATGTCAATTGCAGTTTGATAGTTATTTAGTGCTCCTTGCCAGTCTCCTAGTTTTCTGCAGGCATTTCCAAGTAGATAATATGCTACATCCGAATTTTCATTGTTCTCTTCTATAACTCTGTTTAAGGCTGTTTTGGCTTCTTCTATTTTGCCGTCCTTAATCATCGTTTTTATGTTTTCCATTATAGTGTTCATCAGAATACAAAATGTTTTAGACGTATGCAAAGATACATTTTATTTAATATCATACTCCATTTTTCTTGAATAAATAGTCATCATTTGTCCTTTTTTAGTGTGTTTTGTTGTTATTTTATGTATTTCTTTTGTAAGTATTTTTATTTGTTATACCTTTGCGGGGTTGAATCAAAAAGAATGAAAAACAGAAATATAACTAACTTTAAGTGCTCAAAATGAACAAAATTATTTCAAAAGAACATTTCTCAGAGAAGGTTTTTAAATTGGTTATAGAAGCTCCTCTGATTGCAAAATCTCGTAAGGCCGGTCATTTCGTTATCGTACGTGTAGGCGAAAAGGGAGAACGTATGCCTCTTACTATAGCAGAAGCTGATCCGGTGAAAGGAACTATTACTTTGGTTGTTCAGAAAGTAGGTTTGTCTTCTACACGTTTGTGCGAGTTGAACGAGGGGGATTATATCACAGATGTTGTTGGTCCTTTGGGAAAAGCTACGCACATTGAAAATTTCGGAACAGTGGTTTGTGCCGGAGGTGGAGTGGGAGTAGCCCCTATGCTTCCTATCGTACAGGCTCTTAAAGCAGCTGGTAATAAGGTTATTACAGTGCTAGCCGGACGTTCTAAAGAACTTATTATTCTTGAAAACGAGATGCGTGCAAGTTCTGACGAAGTAATTATAATGACAGATGACGGTTCGTATGGAAAGAAGGGATTGGTAACTGAAGGTATAGAAGAAGTTATCAAACGTGAGAAGGTGGACAAATGTTTTGCCATTGGTCCTGCCATCATGATGAAGTTTGTTTGTCTGCTTACAAAGAAATACGAAATTCCTACTGATGTTTCTCTTAATACTATTATGGTGGATGGTACAGGTATGTGTGGTGCATGCCGTATTACTGTAGGTGGAAAGACTAAGTTCGTTTGTGTGGATGGTCCTGAATTTGACGGACATCAGGTTGACTTTGATGAAATGCTCAAACGTATGGGCGCATTCAAGGAAATAGAAGTGGAAGAAATACATAAGCTTGATGCTAAACCTGATACATGCGAGGCTGTTAAACCAGCCGATGACCGTTCTGCACAGTGGCGTGAAGAATTGCGTAAGAGTATGAAACCAAAGGAACGTACTCTTATTCCACGTGTACATATGAATGAACTGGATCCGGAATATCGTTCACATAGCCGTAAGGAAGAAGTAAACCTTGGACTAAACGAAGAACAGGCTTTGACAGAGGCTAAGCGTTGTCTTGACTGTGCAAATCCTTCATGTATGGAAGGCTGTCCTGTCGGAATCAATATACCTGCATTTATAAAGAATATAGAACGTGGTGAATTCCTCGAAGCTGCACGTGTATTGAAACAGACTAGTGCTCTTCCTGCTGTTTGCGGACGTGTTTGTCCACAGGAAAAGCAGTGCGAGTCTAAGTGTATTCATCTTAAGATGGGTCACGAAGCTGTGGCTATAGGTTATCTGGAACGTTTCGCAGCCGATTATGAACGCGAAAGCGGACAGATTTCTGTTCCAGAGATAGCAGAAAGGAACGGCATTAAAGTAGCTGTTGTTGGTTCAGGTCCTTGCGGTCTTTCATTTGCAGGCGATATGGCCAAGATGGGTTACGATGTAACTGTATTCGAGGCATTGCACGAAATAGGTGGTGTGCTGAAATATGGTATTCCTGAATTCCGTTTGCCTAACAAAATTGTTGACGTGGAAATAGAAAACCTCTCAAAGATGGGAGTGAAATTCGTTAAAGACTGTATCATCGGTAAGACTGTAAGTGTAGAAGATCTCGAGAATGAAGGATTCAAGGGCGTATTTGTAGCTTCAGGTGCAGGTCTGCCTAACTTTATGAATATCCCTGGCGAGAATTCAATCAATATCATGTCTTCCAACGAATATCTTACTCGTGTGAATCTGATGGATGCTGCGAGCGAAGATTCTGATACCCCAGTTACATTCGGTAAGAGAGTTGCTGTAATTGGTGGTGGTAATACAGCTATGGACTCAGTGCGTACAGCTCGACGTCTTGGTGCTGAAAGAGCAATGATTATCTATCGTCGTTCGGAAGCAGAAATGCCTGCACGTCTGGAAGAAGTTAAGCATGCTAAGGAAGAAGGAGTTGAATTCCTTACACTGCATAATCCTATTGAATACATTGCTGATGAAAAAGGTCGTGTGAAACAGGTTGTTCTTCAGAAAATGGAACTAGGCGAACCTGATGCTTCAGGACGTCGCAGTCCTGTGGCAATACCGGGAGCAATCGAGACTATAGATATAGATATGGCTATTGTCAGCGTAGGTGTATCTCCTAATCCTATTGTTCCTAACTCTATTCCTGGTCTTGAACTTGGACGTAAAGGTACAATTGCTGTAAACGAGGATATGCAGTCTTCTATCCCTACAATATATGCAGGTGGTGACATAGTTCGCGGTGGTGCTACAGTTATCCTTGCTATGGGCGATGGTCGTCGTGCGGCTGCTGCAATGGACAAGCAATTGAGCGGTAAGTAATTATAGATTTAAAATACATCAAATGAACAGTCTAGGCTATTATGTAATGGTTGAGGCTGTTCATTTTTTTTTATTTGCATTAGTCTGGTTAATTGATTAAAGTGCTACTTTTGCATACGTAATTTATTCAGATACGATGAGTATGATAATAAGAAAAGCCATTCCAGCAGATATAGACAGGCTGATGCGGATATTTGCCATAGCAAGGGAATTTATGAAATCTTCCGGCAATCCTAATCAGTGGGTTAACGGTTATCCGCAAGAGGAACTGATGAGAAACGAAATAGCTGCCGGGCATTGTTTTGTTTGTGTAAATGATGATGACAGAAGAGTGATTGCTACTTTTTGTCTTATTGCAGGTCCTGACCCTACATATTCATATATAGAAGATGGCGAATGGCCTGATGATGAACAGTATTACGTGATACACCGTCTGGCATCCGATGGTACTGTGAAAGGAATTACCGGATTCTGTATTGACTGGTGCCAGCAAGTATCTCCATGCCTTCGTGCCGATACACATCATGACAACAAGGTGATGCAACATCTTCTAGAAAAGAATGGTTTCGTGAAATGCGGAATAATTTATGTGGCGAACGGAACGCCGAGAATTGCTTATCAAAGAAATGTCAGAAACAAATAGAAATCTATGAAAAAGAAAAAGTTTCAGATAGAGGTACCCGGCGGAGCTGACAGGGTCCTGCTTCATACATGCTGTGCCCCATGTTCGTCGGCGATAATAGAGTGCCTTATGCAGCATGGTGTGCGCCCTACCATATATTATTGTAATCCTAATATTTATCCTCTTGAAGAATATAATATACGTAAGGATGAGTGTACGCGTTATGCCCAATCATTGGGACTGGATATCGTTGATGCCGATTATGACCATTCGCAATGGCTGGAATGTATCAAAGGTATGGAGAATGAACCGGAGAGGGGAGGACGTTGTCTGCGTTGTTTCAAGATGCGTCTGCGCGATACGGCGCGTTATGCCCACGAGCATGGATTCAGAGTTATCACTACTACTTTGGCTTCATCACGTTGGAAAAGCCTTGAGCAGATAAATGAAGCGGGTCACTATGCAGTTGAACCATACACGGATGTTGTTTGGTGGGAGCAGAATTGGCGCAAGGGTGGTTTGAGTGAACGCAGAATAGCCATAATAAAGGAGTATGATTTTTATAATCAGCAGTACTGCGGGTGTGAATTTAGCATCCGTAAGACTTCAGATGATTGATTGTACCCGAAAACAATTTATAATTACAGTTACACGTTCGTGTGACGAGCGTAACACGAACGTGTGACGAAAGTGACACGAGGGTGTAACTATAGTGACACGAACGTGTGACGATAATTTATAACGGCTTATTTCATTTCTTTATCTTCTTCCTTCACTTCCTTTTTCTCGATAGGTTTAGAATTTTCCTTGTATGCCGAAAAGCCTTTTACTATTACTCTTTCCTTTTTGGTTTCCTCCTCATCTTCCGAAATTGCCGAACCTAGCTTGTCAATATTTTCCTTTATAGCATTACGGGTATCAAAGAAACTGTCTAGAATCAATTTCAGATGTTCTTCCGGTTCAAGTCCGCTTTCTGTAAAGAACGTGTGGCAGTGTGAGTGTATTCCTATTTCTTTGTCTCCTTCATTTTCGGCCATAAAAACCGTGGTGATAAAAGAACTGATATTGACAGCATTGATTACTTCCTTAAGGTAAGGCAATACTGGATTGTCGGCGTTTATGGTTCCCCACCAAGGATACCATATCATAACGAAAGGGATTTCATCCTGTAGAGACAAATAGAAATCATCACCCTGATACATGAATCCTATATTCCCCTCTTCATTCTTTTCAGGGTTACATCCCATCCTCTTTAGTGTGGAGACAATAAGTTCTTCTGTAGAAATCTTTTTTGGAGTGGGGACGGTAGTAATTTCGTTTTTTAAACTGCTGATGATTTTCTTTTCTCTCCGCCATGAAAGGTAGACTATTATTGCCGGCCATAATGCAAGTGCCAGGACTGCAATCATGATTGTGATGTCTGAAATGTTGTTCATAATTTAAGGCTTTAAATTGTTTGCTATGCAATAAAGATAAGAAAAAAGATATAGAATAAAAAGGGAGAATGAAAAAATAACATCTTTATAATGAGAATAAACGGAGATTTTTAGTTAAGTTTGCATCCAGAATATACATTTATCGTTAATGAAAGAATTTGTAATATCCGAAGCACAGACCGAGAAGGCTGTATTGGTGGGCTTGATTACCCAGAATCAGAATGAAAGAAAGACTAACGAATATCTTGATGAATTGGCTTTTCTGGCAGAAACTGCAGGGGCTGAAGTGGTGAAACGTTTCACGCAGAAGCTTGATACTCCTAACTCTGTAACCTACGTAGGTAAGGGAAAACTGCAGGAGATTAAAGATTATCTGCTTCAGATGAACGAAGATGAGGAGACAGAGATTGGTATGGTGATATTCGATGACGAACTTTCTGCCAAACAGCTAAGAAACATAGAGAATGAACTGAAGGTGAAGATTCTTGACCGTACTTCGCTTATTCTTGATATATTTGCCATGAGAGCGCAGACTGCTAATGCAAAGACTCAGGTTGAGCTAGCCCAGTATAAATATATGCTTCCACGATTGCAACGTTTGTGGACTCACCTTGAACGTCAGGGAGGTGGTTCCGGTGCCGGAGGTGGAAAAGGTTCGGTGGGACTTCGTGGTCCGGGTGAAACTCAGCTGGAAATGGACCGTCGTATCATCCTGAACCGTATGTCGCTGCTCAAACAAAGACTGGCTGAAATAGATACTCAGAAATCAACGCAGAGAAAGAACCGTGGACGCATGATACGTGTGGCACTCGTAGGGTATACCAACGTAGGAAAATCCACAATAATGAACCTGCTTGCAAAGAGTGAAGTATTTGCTGAAAACAAACTGTTTGCCACACTCGACACTACTGTAAGAAAAGTCATTATAGAGAACCTTCCGTTCCTGCTTTCAGACACAGTAGGTTTCATACGTAAGTTGCCTACAGACTTGGTGGAGTCTTTCAAATCGACTTTGGACGAGGTACGCGAGGCGGATCTTCTGGTACATGTGGTAGATATCTCGCATCCGGATTTTGAGGAGCAGATACAGGTGGTGGAGAAAACAATATCGGATATAGGTGCCGGAGGAAAGCAGAGTATGATAGTTTTCAATAAGATTGACGCCTACAGCTATGTGGAAAAGGCTGAAGACGACCTCACTCCGAAGACAAAGGAAAATATCACACTCGAAGAGTTGATGCACACATGGATGGCGAAGATGGATGACAACTGTATTTTCATCTCTGCCAGAAACAAGTCGAACCTGGAGGATTTCAAGAACATGCTTTACAAGAAAGTACGCGAACTGCATGTACAGAAATATCCTTATAACGACTTCCTGTATCAGACTTACGACGCTGAAGAATAAGACAAGCATACTAATAACTAAAAACTCAATAACTCATAAACTGAAAAAAAATATGGCAACACCAGAATTTAAGTATCAGCCAATGTTCGAACACGGACATGACAATACAGAGTATTATCTGCTTACTAAAGATTATGTATCAGTAAGCGAGTTTGAAGGTAAACCAATCCTTAAAATAGAAAAGGAAGGTTTGACTGCTATGGCTAATGCGGCTTTCCGCGATGTATCTTTTATGCTTCGCCGTTCACACAATGAACAGGTTGCAAAGATTCTTACTGACCCAGAAGCCAGCGACAACGATAAATATGTAGCTTTGACATTCCTTCGTAATGCTGAAGTTGCTGCCAAAGGTGTCCTTCCTTTCTGTCAGGATACAGGTACTGCTATTATCCACGGCGAGAAAGGACAGCAGGTATGGACTGGATACTGCGATGAAGAAGCTCTTTCACTTGGTGTTTACAAGACATATACAGAAGAGAACTTGCGTTATTCACAGAATGCTCCTCTTACGATGTACGAAGAAGTGAATACACGTTGCAACCTGCCGGCACAGATTGACATCGAAGCTACCCAGGGTATGGAATACGAATTCCTATGTGTGACTAAGGGTGGTGGTTCTGCAAACAAGACTTACCTCTATCAGGAAACTAAGGCTATCCTTAACCCTGCTACCCTTGTTCCTTTCCTTGTAGAAAAGATGAAGACTTTGGGTACAGCTGCTTGTCCTCCATATCACATTGCTTTCGTAATCGGTGGTACATCGGCTGAAAAGAATCTGCTTACAGTGAAACTTGCTTCTACACGTTTCTATGATAATCTGCCTACAACAGGTAACGAATACGGACGTGCTTTCCGCGACGTGGAACTTGAAAAACAAGTGTTGGAAGAAGCACACCGTATCGGTCTGGGAGCACAGTTCGGAGGTAAATATTATGCACACGATGTACGTATCATCCGTCTGCCACGCCACGGAGCATCTTGCCCTGTAGGTCTTGGTGTATCTTGCTCGGCTGACCGTAACATTCGTTGTAAGATTAACAAAGATGGTATCTGGATTGAGAAACTTGATTCAAACCCGGGCGAACTGATTCCTGAAGAATTGCGTCAGGCTGGCGAAGGCAATGCAGTTAAGATTGACCTGAACCGTCCTATGCCGGAAATCCTTGCAGAACTTGACAAGTATCCAGTAGCTACTCGTCTTTCTTTGAACGGTACTATCATCGTTGGTCGTGACATCGCTCATGCAAAACTGAAAGAACGTCTTGACCGTGGTGAAGACCTTCCACAGTACATAAAGGATCATCCTATTTATTATGCAGGTCCTGCCAAAACTCCGGCAGGTATGGCTTGTGGTTCTATGGGACCTACAACAGCCGGACGTATGGACCCATATGTTGACTTGTTCCAGAGTCATGGCGGCAGCATGATTATGCTTGCTAAAGGTAACCGTAGCCAGGCCGTAACAGACGCTTGCAAGAAACACGGTGGTTTCTATCTGGGCTCAATCGGTGGTCCTGCTGCTATCCTTGCTCAGAACAATATCAAGAGCATCGAATGCGTAGAATATCCTGAACTTGGTATGGAAGCTATCTGGAAGATTGAAGTAGAAGATTTCCCTGCATTTATCCTCGTTGATAACAAAGGAAACGATTTCTTCAAGCAGATTAAGCCTCGCTGCGCAGGTAACTGTAAATAATGGGATAACTGCCCGTAGAAAACTAAATTTTTATTAAAACAATATACACGGGTTATGCTGGATGTTTTCCGGTGTAATCCGTGTTTTTTACACAGAATTATGAACATCATCCGTTTTATTAAGAATTGGACTTTGCCTATAGCGATGTCTCTTGGAGTGATTCTATATTTTGTTTACGTGAACATTCCGTTTTTGGAACCTACGAAACCTTTTGTGGAACATGCTGTGTCTGTAGTGCAGCCTATGCTTATCTTCATGATGCTTTTCCTTACCTTCTGCAAGGTTGACATAAGTGAGTTAAAGCCGTGCAGATGGCATATAGTGTTGCTCCTTATACAAAGTTTGTCGTTTATTCTTCTGGCAGGAGTTTTGTATATATTCCCTGATTTACAATCTAGAATATTGGTGGAGGGATGCATGTTGTGTCTTATTTGTCCTACTGCCACTGCCGCTGCTGTGGTGACCGGAAAACTCGGAGGTAGTGCTGCGCATCTCACTTCGTATACCATTCTTATAAATCTTGTTACAGCTTTTCTGGTTCCGCTTGTGGTTCCTGTTATACATCCACAGGATGGAGTGGGATTTATAGCTTCGTTTCTAATGATTCTCGGTAAAGTGTTTCCATTGTTGCTGTGTCCGTTCATATTGGCGGTCCTGTTGCGTTATCTTTCGCCAAAGCTTCATTCTTTTATAGGTAAATACCACGGACTGTCGTTCTATTTGTGGGCTGTTGCACTTACCCTTGCCATAGCTGTTACAGTAAAGAGTATTGTACACAGTGAGGTCTCGGTATGGTATCAGTTAGGTTTGGCTTTGGTTTCGTGTGTAGCATGCTTCCTGCAGTTTTATGTAGGAAAGAAAGTGGGACGGAAATACGATGATACCATAAGTGCCGGACAGGCTTTAGGACAGAAAAACACAGTGCTTGCCATTTGGATGGGGTATACATTCTTTACTCCTGTCACTGCAGTAGCTGCAGGTTTCTATAGTGTATGGCATAATGTGTTCAATTCTTATCAGCTTTACCTTAAACGTAAAGAAGAGGAAAACAAATAAAAAACGGCTGCTCGGAGGTGTTCCGTAGCAGCCGTTTGCTCAAATTGTGTGTGTTTATCAGCTTATGCTTTACTGTCCATTATACCCATCTGAGGGATTTCTTGTGGTACATAGTCGCCTTGGAAGAATCGGCTTGCACGGAGAAGATGTCTCCATACACTGACCAATTCCTGTGTTTCCTGTAGGATATTCAGATATACCATAGCAGCCTTAAGACTTCTGTTGTCGGCTTCCTGCATGTGGTTCATCTGATTTTTGCGTAGAGCCGAAATCTTGTTTTTCAGTTCATCGCCTTTCTTAAGTATGTCATCAGCCTCAGAATAATTGTTATTGATGATGGCATTACGTGTACGGTCCATCAGTTCGCACAATTCTTCTCTGATAGGGAGGAATTCAGCCACATCGTCTTTTCTCACAGGGTTGAAGTTATTGTCTACGTGCTCTTTACATGGTTCGCATATACGTTTGAGGCAGTACAACATTTCTTCGCAACTGTTTGTTCCCAAATGGAACCAGGTGTTCTTTTCTATTGCTATAGTGATAGGAATACGTCTCAGACCAAGAATTTCCTTACGGCGGCGTTTCTTCAGAAGCTTGCGCTGTTCGTCAGTCTCGTTGAGTGATTTTTTTAGCATTCTCAAATCTTCGTTTATGAATCCGTCGGTCATTTTGACATATGCGTCCTTACTGAACTCTATGTAGCTTGTAAGGGTTTCCTTTACATGTTCGCGGAGTAATGTAAGGGTTTCGTTCTTATCCTTGCTTGCCATCATACGTTTGAACAGGTCATCCTGTTTTTCGGCCTTTTCTTTCTTGCTGTATATTATGTTGCTACGGACAAGAAGGAATACAGCCAAAGCGATGAATGCCACCATACCAACAATATTGGTGTAGAACATGATTACTGTAACCAATGCACACGCTGTAAATGCTACGAAGGCAGTTATGAACCATCCACCGATTACGGAAAGCATACCTGTGATGCGGTAAACAGCACTTTCGCGTCCCCATGCACGGTCGGACAATGATGTACCCATAGCTACAATGAATGTTACATAAGTGGTAGAAAGAGGAAGTTTCATTGTAGTACCCATGATGATGAGCAGACCTGATAGAACAAGGTTTACTGCTGCACGTATAAGGTCGAATGCTGCACCGTTTTCAAGAATTACTTCGTCTTTATTAAAACGACTGTTAATCCAGTTTCTTACGTTTGCTGGGATAACTCTAACAAGGAATTCGTTTATGCTTGTTGCACGGCGTACTATTGTACGTGCAAGACCAGATGAACCGAACATTTCGTCTCCTTCTTCCTGGCGTGCCAAATCTACAGAGGTCTTGATTACGTTCTTAGCCTTTTTCGATGTGGCAAGTGCATACACCATAATGATACCGGAAGCTATAAGGAATATCAATGGAGTTTTTGCTGATGACATAAGCGATTCCATCATGAAACCGTCCACACCTACACCGTTTGAATTGGCTACATAGTCAGTGTAAGCGGAATAACCAGCCAAAGGAACACCGATAAAGTTTACAAGGTCATTACCTGCAAAAGCAAGTGCCAACGAGAATGTTCCGAGAAGAACGATTATTTTCAGTACATTGACTTTGCACCAGTGAAGAATCTGCATGAATATAGTGAAGAATACGAAACATCCCGTCACCAGGATAGCTGTATTGGCATCTACCCATGCCATTACTTCAGGAGTAATGAAAGGAGCTGTCTTAAGACCTTTTATAAGAATGAAATAAGAAAGAGAAGTTACAGCGATACCGCCGAAAATACCGATAGTCCAAGAAAGGTTCTTTTTATAGTTGAAACTGAATATCAGACGGGAAATATACTGTACCACTGTTCCGGCTATGAAGGCTATTGCTACTGAAAGGAAGATACCAAGGATGACAGACAATGCTTTTTCTGTGTTCAGCAGGTCGCCTAGTGTAAGTCCGCTTTCGTCGGAAATAAGTTTGAGTAGTGCAAGAACCAAAGTACCTCCCAATAATTCGAACACCATTGAAACTGTGGTCGAGGTAGGTAACCCCAAAGTATTGAACACATCCAGCAATACTACGTCCGTTACCATTACGGCAAGGAGGATACACATTATTTCGTAGAAGGTGAAGTTGTGCGGCTGGAATATCCCGTGTCGGGCTATGTCCATCATACCGTTACTGAGCACCGCTCCTGCAAATACACCTATTGCAGCTACGATAATGATAGTCTTGAATTTTGCAACTTTTGCTCCTACAGCGGAGTTCATAAAATTCACGGCATCGTTACTGACTCCAACCATAAGGTCGAATACCGCCAGCATGAACAGGAATATTACAATTCCCAAATAAATAGTTTCCATAAAAAATAATTAAGCTTTGATTTTTCGGTGCAAAGGTCGTAATTTAATTCTAAATATATATTACAAATATGTTACAAACGTGTTACTAAACAGTGAATATTGCACACTTTTTCAACAATCAAAGAGCTTAAATACGACTAGTATAATGTTTTGATGTTTGTAAATATAGATTCATAGAAAAACGTTTTGTCGTTTAATCTAAAATGTAACAACGTCCTCAATAAAATAATTCGTCTTATATTAAAAGTGTGTTTTACATTTGGAAAAATACTTGTTTGATAGGTATTAAAGATTACTTTCATTCCAAATATACATACTTTAAAGTCTTTATTTTTATTAATACGCTTATAAATCAAGATTTTTTGTGTAAGTTTGTAGTCGAATTTAAAAATACAATAACAATGTCAGAGTCAAAGAAAATTAAGACCGCTCTTATTTCGGTTTATCACAAGGATGGTTTGGATGCAATTATTGCCAAACTTCATGAGGAAGGCGTACAGTTTCTTAGTACAGGAGGAACACGTCAGTTTATAGAATCATTGGGCTATCCATGTTTGGCCGTAGAAGATATTACTACTTATCCGTCTATTTTGGGTGGAAGAGTAAAGACTCTTCATCCGAAAATCTTTGGAGGTATTCTTTGCCGCAGAGAACTTGAAGGTGACCGTCAGCAGGTGGAACAGTATGAAATTCCGGAAATAGATTTGGTTATTGTAGATCTTTATCCGTTTGAGGCTACTGTAGCATCTGGTGCAAGTGAACAGGATATAATCGAAAAGATAGATATAGGTGGTATTTCACTTATACGTGCTGCTGCAAAGAATTTCAACGATGTGGTTATTGTAGCCAGCAAAGAACAGTATCCTACACTGCAGAATATCCTGAACGAAAGAGGTGCTGTAACTACTCGTGATGAAAGAAAGGCTCTTGCACGCGAAGCATTCGGAGTATCATCACATTATGATACTGCGATACACGCTTATTTTGCAGAAAATACTAAATAATATAACATACTTAATTTTATAGCAAAAGGGTTAGCATGTCGTGATAATGACGTGCTAATCCTTATGCCATATTAATAAACAACTACCTAAAAGATGGGTTTATTCTCTTTTACACAAGAAATAGCGATGGACCTTGGCACAGCCAACACCATCATTATAAGTAATAATAAAATAGTTGTGGACGAGCCTTCTGTTGTGGCTTTGGACAGACGTACGGAGAAAATGATTGCGGTAGGAGAACGTGCAAAATTAATGTACGAAAAGGAGAATCCTAATATCCGAACAGTACGTCCGTTGCGTGACGGTGTGATTGCCGACTTTAATGCCTGCGAACAAATGATGCGCGGACTTATCAAGAAGGTAAATCCGGGAAAAAGACTTTTCACTCCTTCTCTGAGGATGGTTATAGGTGTACCTTCTGGTTCTACAGAAGTGGAATTGCGTGCAGTTCGCGACAGTGCAGAACATGCTGGTGGACGAGACGTTTATTTGCTTTTCGAACCTATGGCTGCAGCTATTGGTATCGGGCTTGATGTAGAGGCTCCTGAAGGCAATATGATTGTGGATATAGGTGGCGGTTCTACAGAAATTGCTGTGATTTCTCTGGGTGGTATAGTATCTAACAATTCTATCCGTATTGCCGGCGATGACTTGACTGCTGATATTCAAGAGTACATGAGTCGTCAGCATAATGTGAAAGTCAGCGAACGTATGGCTGAACGTATAAAAATACATGTAGGCGCTGCACTTACCGATCTTGGAGATGAGGCTCCTGAAGATTATATTGTTCGCGGTCCTAACCGTATCACTGCTCTTCCTATGGAGGTACCTGTATGCTATCAGGAAATAGCTCACTGTCTGGAGAAGAGTATAGCAAAGATTGAGACTGCTATTTTGAGCGCTCTTGAAAACACACCTCCTGAACTGTATGCAGATATTGTAAATAATGGAATTTATCTTGCCGGAGGAGGAGCTCTGTTGAGGGGACTGTCTAAACGTCTGACTGATAAAATAAATATTCAGTTCCACGTAGCGGAAGATCCGTTGCTTAGTGTAGCAAAGGGTACAGGAATTGCGTTGAAGAATGTAGACCGCTTCTCGTTCCTTATGCGCTGATTTGTTGCTTGTTTTTCGCTTTGGTGATTTTAAATAATATTGCGTGCGTAATATATTAGACTTTTTAATCAAATATTCTCATTGGGCTCTGTTTGTATTGCTCCAGATGGTTGCTGCAATTTTACTGTTCAGGTTCAATAGTTTTCAGGGAAGTGTATGGTTTACCTCTGCATCCGAAGTGACTGCTTCTGTTACTAAGGTTGCAGCAGAGGTGACACGTTACTTTGACCTTGAAAAGATGAACCGTGACCTTACAGAACGAAATGTTTATCTTATGCAGGAACTGAAATATTATAAGGAGCTTGTAGGCGAAAAGGAACATTCTAATGATAGCTTGATAGTTATTCAGGGTATGCAAGAAACTGTCAGGACAGATTCTTCAGTGGTTACAATAAAGAATCCGCCAACTTTGATGGACCGTTCTTTTCTTGTATGTCCTGCCAGAGTAGTAAATATTAGTGTCAGGCGATTTGATAATTATTTGGCTATAGACAAAGGTGAGTCAAGTGGGGTACGTACCGGAATGGGAGTCATAAGCGGAATGGGTGTTGTAGGAATTGTGTGTAGAACATCGGAAAATTATTCATTGGTACTTCCTGTAATAAATTCTGAAAGCAGTATAAGTTGTAAGATTGCGCGTACAGATTATTTTGGTTTCCTTAAATGGGAAGGAAAAGATCCACTTACTGCTTTTATGACTGACGTTCCGCGACATGCTGAATACGAAATAGGAGATACAGTGGTAACAAGCGGGCATAGCACTGTATTTATTGAAGGAATACCGGTTGGTACTGTAATATCAAAGGATGATAGTGATGATGAAATGTCCTTTACTTTAGGAATACATCTGTTTACTGATTTCGGACGACTGAATGATGTGTATGTATTGGCATTGCCACCTCGTGAAGAATTAATAGAACTGGAAAAAGATATAAAATACTGAACATGACTGCTACATGGGTTGATAAGATAAAATGGTTTGTCATACTTGTTCTTGTTCAAGGTGTGATTATTAGCCAGATACAGGTATCGCGGTATGCTGTACCATTACTTTATGTAGTATTTATTCTGAAACTTTCGTCAGATACAGGACGAAAGGCTCTATTGCTTTATTCTTTCTTTATAGGTCTATGCGTTGATTTTTTTGGTAATACTCCCGGATTAAATGCAACCGCCTCCATATGGTTGGCTATGGCAAGGCCATTGTTGCTTAGATGGCAGACTTCGCGTGATGCTTCAGGTTCATTTGTGCCGGGAATAAAATCAATGCGGGTGTGGCCTTATCTGCGGTATGTACTGCCTTGCGTATTTTTGCATTCTGCAGTATTGAACACTGTTGATACTTTTTCTGTAGCCAGAGCTACGGACATCATCATAGCGACTATAGCTGATACTATTATCACAGTGGCGCTTATTATGATTATTGAATTTGTTTGGAGGAAAAAATAGTGAAACGTGATTATAAACTTGAAAAAAGGAAATATACTATAGGAGGAATAGTGGTCCTTATTGTTTTGGTTTTTATAATACGTCTTTTTTCTCTGCAGATAATGAGTGACGATTATAAGCGAAATGCAGATAGTAATGCTCTTCTGCAAAGAGTAAAATATCCCCCGCGAGGACTGATATACGATAGGTTTGGACGATTGCTGGTTTTCAATCAGCCAGCCTATGATATTACTGTAGTTATGAAAGAGGTGGTAAAATTTGATACCTTAGAATTGGCTACAGCATTAGGGGTTCCTAAGGATTTTCTGGTTAAACGTTTTAGGGACATACGTAATCGTAATATTAATCCTGGATATTCAAGATACACTCATCAGGTTCTTCTTACTCAACTTTCTTCAGAAGATTGCGCTGTATTTCGTGAGAAACTTTTCAACTTCCCCGGATTTTATATACAAGCCAGGACTGTAAGACAGTATGGCTATGATTGCGGAGCACATATTCTTGGTGATATTGCTGAGGTTTCCAAAAACGATATAGAAGATGATCCATATTACAAGCGAGGAGATTTTATAGGTAAGCTTGGCGTAGAACGTTCGTATGAAACTCAGTTGAGAGGAGAGAAGGGGGTGGAAATCTTGCTTCGTGATGCACACGGAAGAATACAGGGGAATTATATGAACGGTAGTTTTGATAAAGCTCCTGTGGCAGGAAAGAATCTTAAACTCAGTTTGGATATAGAACTACAGGCCTTGGGTGAAAGACTTCTGGAAGGTAAGATAGGCAGTATTGTAGCCATAGAACCGTCAACTGGTGAGGTACTTTGTCTGGTATCGTCTCCATCATATAATCCTCATTTAATGGCCGGAAGACATAGAGGTGAAAATCATTTGAAACTGTCTGCTGATCCTTGGAAGCCGTTACTTAATAGAGCTATTATGGGTACTTATCCACCAGGCTCAACATTCAAAACTTCACAGGCACTGACTTTTCTTCAGGAAGGTATAATCAATACCGAGACTCTGTATCCATGTTCTCATGGTTTTAATTTCAGAGGGTTACATGTAGGCTGTCATGCTCATGGCTCTCCATTGTCGGTTATTCCGGCTTTGGCTACTTCATGTAATGCATATTTTTGCTGGGGATTATATTACATGATTGGTGCTCGTAGCAAATACGGTTCAGTGCAGAATGCCATGAATACATGGCGAGACTATATGGTATCAATGGGATTTGGGTATACTTTGGGTATAGATCTTCCTGGCGAGAAACGTGGCATGATTCCTAATGCAGCTTTTTACGACAAGGCATATCGTGGCTCATGGAATGGATTAACCATTATAAGTATATCTATAGGGCAAGGTGAGGTTACTCTTACACCTTTGCAGATTGCGAACTTGGGAGCTACTATTGCTAACAGAGGATACTATATAACTCCTCATGTGGTGAAGGAAGTTGAGGGGGATGTGTTGGAAAAAAAGTATTCTGAAAAGCATTTCACAAAAGTTGACCGTAAACATTATGACGAAGTTGTACAAGGAATGCGAGCTGCTGTCCTTGGTGGAACATGTCGTGGTGCCAATTTGCCAGATATAGAGGTCTGTGGTAAAACGGGAACAGCTCAGAATAAAGGTAAAGACCATTCTGCTTTTATGGGATTTGCACCGATGAATAATCCAAAGATTGCTATAGCGGTGTATGTAGAGAATGGAGGTTTCGGTGCAGTTTACGGAGTACCGATTGGAAAACTGATGATAGAGAAATATCTGAAAGGTGAACTTTCTCCGGAAAGTCAATTGCAGGCTGACGAGATACAGAAACGAAGAATAAATTATGGCTTACAAGAAAGATAGTATATTTAAGAATGTTGACTGGTGGACAATATTGCTGTATATTTTGCTGGTCGTTTATGGATGGTTCAGTATATGCGGAGCTAGTTATGATTATGGAGATCCTAATTTCTTGGATTTCGGTTTGCGTTCAGGAAAACAGCTTGTATGGATAGCCTGTTCTTTGGGACTTGCTTCTGTTATACTTTCACTTGATCATCGTTTCTTTGATACTTATGCATTCCTTATATTCGGGGTTTTGCTCTTACTTCTTTTTGCTACAATTTTTAACCCACATGAGATAAAAGGTTCGAAATCGTGGATTGTACTCGGACCTATTAGTATTCAGCCTGCAGAGTTTGCAAAATTTGGTACAGCGTTGGCTTTAGCAAAGTTTATGGGCGAATACACTTATTCATTATCTAACAGAAAACATCTTTTAGCTACTCTTGCTATTATATTGATTCCAATGTTTCTTATCATTATGCAAAAAGAAACAGGTTCTGCACTAGTATATCTTTCTTTTTTTCTGATGTTGTATAGAGAGGGAATGCCTGGTGCAATATTGTTTACAGGAGTGTGTGCTGTGGTTTATTTTATTGTTGGTATCAGGTTTTCTATAGTTCCAATGGCAGATGAAATTACGCCATGGGGGGAATTTGCCGTACTTTCTCTTATTATTGTTCTCGCATCAGGACTTATATGGGTATATTGTAAGCAGGCACAGAAATTAGCTATGATAATATTGTTGGTGGGTGTTACATGTATTATTTTAGGAGTATTGTTTTCATTTTTTGTAATACCTTTTAATATGATATATATGTTGTTGGTTATGAATGTAGTATTATTTATAACCTTGATTATATATTTCTTGCGTGAGAGGATATACAGCTACTTATATATATCGTTTTTTGTTGTTGGGTCTGTTGTATTCCTGTTTTCTACAGATTATGTGTTTGCAAAAGTTCTTGAACCTCACCAGAAGGTTAGGATTGAGGTTCTGTTAGGCATGAAAGACGATCCTTCAGGTGCTGGATATAACGTAAACCAAAGTAAGATTGCTATAGGTTCTGGAGGAATAATAGGAAAGGGATTTCTTAATGGTACCCAGACAAAACTAAAATATGTTCCCGAACAGGATACAGATTTTATTTTTTGTACAGTTGGTGAAGAACAAGGATTTTTGGGGGCATCGTTTGTTTTATTGCTTTATCTTTCACTTATATTAAGACTTATATTCCTATCCGAACGTCAGCCGACGAGGTTTGCACGTGTATATGGCTACTGTGTTATGAGTATTTTCTTTTTCCATTTATTCATCAATGTGGGAATGGTTTTAGGACTTACCCCTGTAATAGGTATCCCTCTGCCGTTCTTTAGCTATGGTGGTTCGTCGTTGTGGGGATTTACTATACTATTGTTTGTCTTTTTAAGGATAGATGCTGCCAGATACGGAAATGCTAATGGATGATATTAGTTTTTTGTCAGTTTTATTCCTAAATCAGTTATTGATTGTACTGTTCCACCTTTCATAATATGCCATACTTTAATTATAGAGTCAGAGTGCTGTTTGTAGTCTAGTGTAGGACCTTCCGTCTCGTACTGATAATAGCCGCTTGCTGTACCGCTACCGTTCCAGTTACCGCGCTCGTTGGCCAGGTTTATATGTATTGTGTCTGTTTCTTTTTTGTTGGGCAGTGATATTGAGAGCCATAAATCTCTATATGGATAGTCTATTGTATGTCTGATACCTATTCTTGTAGCATACGTTCCTTTTCCTATACTGTCATGAAGTATGAAGTAAATTGTGTCTGTTTTTTTCCATCCATTATCATTTATCCTATTGTAATGATGATACACTGTGTTCGATGTACAAGATACCAAAACTGAGCATAGTGATATTAATAAATATTTGTACATTGAGGCAGACATAGTTATAGTATGATTTATTTATGTTATAAATAATACACTGGCAAAGTTTATCCCCTGCCAGTGCTATTTTTATAGTGTTACTGTGGTATATTATTTACGTTAGCTTTTCCTTCAGGGGTGTTTTGCTGTTTTTGCTGTTTATTCTTTTGCTCACCCTGATTTCCATTTTGCTGACGCCTGTTAGGATTATTTCCCTTATTTCTGTTACGTTGGTTTTTAGGTCTATTGTCGGTAGAGGCCTTTTCCTGTTCGTTGTTTTCTTTAGGTCTTTCCAGTTGTTTAGGTTGAGGCTTAGGTCCTTTGTTTGAATTCTTTTCTGCCATAGTCCTTTCTACATCATTTTGTAGTGTTTCTGTTTGCTGTTGGACCTGTCCACCCTTGTTCTTTTTCTTTTTGTTCTTTGAGTTTTTGCTTTTATCGAATCTTGTCAGACTTTCTTGTTCCAACAAGTCTTTAGGTTTACGTTCTTCTCTTACATTCTCTATACTTTCAAGTTTATCAGGCTTTTCTCCACGGCGATTCATGCTTATTACTTCAAAAGCTCTGCGTGCACTTATTGTACATTCGTTGGCCAGAAAGCTCTTATCTGTACTGTAGGTTATTGTTCCAGACAGAATATCTGCTTTAAAATAATAATATGTAGAGTCTGTTGTTTCAAGTTCTATTTCTTTGCTAGGAAGTCTTTTTTGACATTCCACATAAGCGTCTACTTCATAGTTTAAACAGCACTTAAGTTTGGCGCACTGTCCTGCAAGCTTCTGTGGGTTTAATGAAATGTCTTGATATCTTGCAGCACTAGTTGAAACAGAAATGAAGCTTGTCATCCATGTGGCACAGCACAACTCTCTTCCGCAAGGTCCTATTCCGCCTATTCTTCCAGCTTCTTGTCGTGCACCAATCTGTTTCATTTCAATACGTACCTTGAAAGCATCGGCAAGTACCTTTATTAGCTGTCTGAAGTCAACACGTTCGTCTGCTATATAATAGAATATAGCCTTGTTACCGTCACCTTGATATTCCACATCTCCAATCTTCATTTTAAGTCCAAGGTCTTCTGCTATTTTTCTTGAACGTATCATGGTCTGATGTTCGCGCGATTTAGCCTCTTCGTATTTCTCCATGTCTACGGGTTTGGCTTTGCGGTAAACTCTTTTTATTTCTGCATCTGGGCGTATGTTGGCTTTTTTCATCTGTAAAGGAACAAGTCGTCCTGTCAGAGTAACCGTACCTATGTCATGCCCTGGGCTTGCTTCTACAGCTACGATGTCTCCTTTCATCAGCGGAAGGTGGTTGCTGTTCTTGTAATAACCTTTTCGTGTATTCTTGAATTGTACTTCCACCATGTCTTGTTCGTCTGAATTTCCTGGAATATCGGCCATCCAGTCGTATGTATTAAGCTTGTTGTCTTGTCTTCCGCAACCACTGCATGCTAGACAACCGCTACCATTTTTCAGTTTAAATTCATTGTCCATATTATATATGTTTTAGTGGTGCCGGCAACGGTAATGTATTCCGGCTTATATTATCTGTTTTTAATTAAGACTATCATTCTTACTGCCAAATCGAAGAATACCATTTTAGGGTTTACATTCTGTTCTATGTGAACTATGGCTTCTTCTATGAGTTCTTCAATACCGCAGACATTGCGTTCATTTATGAATGGTGCAAACCGTACAGCAAAAGCGGCCTCTTCCCGATTCATGTAGTTTATATCTGGCATATTGAAATTAGCCATAAAACTTTCACGGTTCATTCTGGCTGCATATCTTAGGAATATCTTGTGTCTTTCTCTTCCTATTGATGCCATTTGCTCGCTCCAATCCTTCAGCGAACGTATGTCGCGTCGCCATGCCTGACGCATCAATGTGGTAAAACTGTCGAAACAGGCTTTTTCTTCATCGCTAAGGCTTATATTTTGCATTGCTTGCAGTACACTTCCTTCAGAACGCCTTGCAATGTCTTCTGCATCACTTCCTGTAAGACCGAATTTATTTGTAAGATATTGTGCCAGAATTTCTTGACTGATAGGTACTAGATTTATCCTTTGAGTTCTACCAGACAGTGTAGGAAGGACGTATTCCGGCTCTTCGCTTACCATGATGAATAGAGTTTTTTCAGGTGGCTCTTCAACCAATTTTAATAATTTGTTGGCACATTCGGCGTTCATTTTTTCAGGTAGCCATATTATTGCAACTTTATATCCTCCCATAGCCGATTTCAGTGAGAGTTTGCGTTGTATCTCGTTGCTTTCAGAGGTATATATTAGTGGTTGTTTGTTTGGGTCTCCCATATCGCCACACCAGTCGGCAAGTGAAAAATATGGAGATAGTTTCAGTCTTTGTCTCCATTCTGCCAACCAATCGTCTGATATAACTGCCGATCCGTCTTTTTTCTTGATTACTGGGAAAACAAAATGAATGTCTGGATGTTCCAGTTTTTCAGCCATACGGCAGGAAATACATTCTCCACATGAATCGTTTTCTGATGGATTGGAACAACAGACATATTTTGCCAATGCTAATGCAAAATGCAGCTTTCCGCATCCAGATGGACCGCATACCATTATAGCATGTGGCAATCTTCCCGCGTGCATGGTTTGTATTATCATGCTCGCAGCTTCATGCTGTCCTATTACTGAGGCGAATGCTCCATTTTTCATTGTGTGCATGTTTATTGTTGAGGTTTGTTTCAATATATGGCTTTTGCAATTTTGGCTATAGAGTCAACAGCTCCTACCGAATAGAAATGTATGCTTGGCACTCCATGAGCTATAAGTTCTTTGCACTGGTTTATAGTCCATTCGCATCCAAGTGCGGCAACTTCTTCGTCTGTTTTGCATTTTCTTACTTCTGCAGCCAAAGTTTCTGGAAGGTCTATTTTGAATGTTCTTGGTAGAACATTTAGCTGACTTAGCTTTTTTAATGGTTTTATTCCCGGTATTATAGGGACGTTTATACCTATCTTGCGGGCTTTATCTACGAAATCAAAGTATTTTTCGTTGTCGAAAAACATTTGTGTCACGGCATACTGTGCCCCTGCTTCAATCTTTTGCTGTAGCCAGTAAAGATCTCTTTCTGCATTTGGCGATTCTTCGTGTTTCTCAGGGTAGCACGCCACACCATAACAGAACTGAGGAGGAAGTTTGTCCATTTCTTTTCCATCGAAGAAAAATCCTTGATTATATTTGTTTATCTGGTGCTGAAGGTCTATAGCATGAGCATGACCACCGTTTTCAGGGGTAAAACTTTTTTGGTGGGGAGCCTTATCTCCTCTTAGCACCAGCAAGTCTGTTATGCCAAGGAACTGTAGATCTATAAGCGTGTATTCGGTTTCTTCTGGTGTATAGCCACTGCATAGCATGTGTGGAACTACTGTAATTCCGTATTTTGATTTTATTGCAGCGGCAACAGCAACTGTGCCAGGACGTCTTCTTGTCAGTTTACGGCAGTACATTCCGTTTGGCTCCGGCATATATACGTATTCGCTACGGTGGGTTGTTATGTTTATGTATTTTGGATTATATGGAAGTAGTGTCTCGATGTCGGACATCAACTTATCTATTCCGGCACCTTTTAAAGGGGGAAGTATTTCGAACGAGAAAGCTGTATTATTCTCGGCATTTATCAGGTCTATTACACTCATGTTTATATTATATATTTGTATGTATTGTTTACAATGGAGACAAATTTAGAAAAAAAAACGGACATAGCATTGTGTGTTGTTTAATTTTATTCCATAACGCAATAGATGTAAGTCGGAAACTGATTTACACCTTTAGATAACAGGTGTAAGCAGATGTGCAAACCAACCTACGAAATTTTTCCATATCCCTCTATTCCTATAATATTCTTTAGTCATTCTTTCACTGTTACTTTTATCGTTCTTGTATATTTCATCAAGGTCGTATGTCGTCTGTAAATCAAAGATAAAGGCATTTATTTCATAGTCATATTTCAAACTTCTGCTGTTTAGGTTTGTGCTTCCTACTGTACAGAATCTGTCATCAACAGTCATAACTTTAGTGTGGTGGAAGCCTCCTTTGTAAAGATATATGTGTGCTCCGGCCTTTCTGAATTTATTTGCATAATAGAATCCACCTTCAGGTGTAAAGGAAATATCACACTTTTCGGAAATCATAATTTCTACTTTTATCCCTCTTTTAAGCGCTCTGTATATGGCTTTTCGTAAACTTCTTGTTGGAGTGAAGTATGGCGTTACAATTCTGATGTGATGCTCTGCAGCATCTATCGCTTCTATATATGCACGCCTTACTGCATCGGGACTTTTGTGAGGAATCCTTTGCACTATGGCTACTTGTTTCCCTAGTTGTTTAGGGGAGTAGGTGGAATCTTTACCGTAGGGAAAGTATGTTTCACCATCTATATTTTGTTTTGTCTCTTTATTCCATACGTATAAGAATGCTTTTTGCAAACCGCTAACAGCAGGACCTTCAATGCAAATGTGCATGTCTCTCCACGGTCCGATTTCTGGCAGACCGTTTATGTAATAATCTGCTATGTTCATACCACCGGTAAATCCTATGGTACCGTCTATTATAACTATTTTCTGGTGGTCTCTGCTGAATGCATGGTTTATAAATGGGAATTTTAGTGGATCAAATCTTATTATTTCTATACCTCTGTCGTTTAACATCTTAAGATGCTCCTTTCGTAAGGGCCTGTTGTTTGACAAATTCCCAAAATCATCAAACATAGCTCTGACTTTTACTCCTTCTTTTGCCTTTTCAGCCAATAAGGTGAATATTTCTTTAGCAATAGAGTCGCTTCTAAAATTGAAATATTCCAGATGTATGTGCTTTTTAGCTTTTCTGATGGCTTCGAACAAATTCTCAAATTTTATTCTTCCATTTGGTAACAATTTTATTTCATTGTTGTTATAAATGGGAATTTCTCTAGAATGCAGGTAATTGGCAAATATCGAATCTGAAGGAATGTATTGTTTGTTTATGGGGACACTTATCCCTTGTGCGTTGATGTTGATATTTATTCCTTGTTGAAAAAAGAATATAATAATTAATATAATATAGCGTATAAACCTCATATTTTCGTATTCTATAAGATGCAAAAATACTAATAATGTATTATATAACAAAATAGTAGTGTTTTTTGACTACAAAAAATAAGAAACTAACGATTGTATATAATCGCCGTCACACGTTCGTGTCACAGTCGTCACACTAGGGTGTGACTATAGTTGCACCCTAGTGTGACTATAGTGACACGAGCGTGTGACTCTAAAAATGTCTTATTTTTCTTGGTAAGTTCTAAGAACCCGACCATACTTTAATCTTTTATCCTTTGAAGTTTCTATATTTATTTCCCAGGATTCATATTTCTGCACTTGATTTTTGCTTTTAGATGCATGGTTTTCTAAAAATCGCAGAAATAACATTTTTTGAGTACAGGTTTTAAAATATCGAATAGCCATAATATTAATAATAATGTGTATGTTTTACAGCATAAAAGAGTTCATGTAACTTTAATGTAAAAAAGTTCCGTTGTTTTTTGATTGATTAACAGTCTGTTAGAGTAAAACCTATAATTTTTTTGAAAAAAAAGTTGTGCAAGCTATTGCAGGAATGAA
>artificially_reared_1__coassemble_265_pt1 | contig 28097 bp, 26 predicted proteins | sample artificially_reared_1__metabat2_low_PE_002 | metagenome-assembled genome bin artificially_reared_1 | reverse complement strand
TTTGCAATATCAATCCGGTTCCGAGTTACCAAGGTTATGGATGAGAATGCAAACGTCATTTCCTGTATGGACAAGTCCAACGATCCTAAAGGATTGGGCTTTGAAATTCGGGCTCAGGAAGCTTTGATGAGAACTTCCGCCTCACTTGGTGAAGGTGCTTACATTTCAATGAAGATGGAAGCGGGCTCAATATATGATGTCGTTTTCGTTTCTATACCTATCACAGACAAGAATGACCCGAATGCAAGCGATTATCTCAAGCAGAACTCGGGAATGGTGCTTATGTATATAAACGGTATTCTGTCTGGTTGTGTACAGAAGGACTCCAGCAGTGTTTCAATATACCAGCCCAATCCTGTAAACATTACGCTTGGAAGCAATGATGCGACACTGGAGGTTTTCGAAATCCGTTCCTATGACAGTTATCTGACATCGGATCAGGTGCTTGATTTGTATATTCTTCATCAGAACTCCATTCCGGAAATGGAAGCCATGTACGAGAGGAACAATGTTGTGGATGGAACTGGTGCGGTGACAGTAGACATGGTACCGGAAGGGATGAGGTATATGGTCATTACAGGAGCCAATGATGACGGCAGTATGTCAATGCTTGAACATGCAGCATTGGCTAACGACAAGGATATTAAATACGATGTTGATGAAATCCTGTGTGTAGTGAAAGGGAATCAGGCTTATAACTTCGTGTGCAGGGTAGATGATCCGTCAAAACAAGGTAAGCCTTACATAAGATTGCAGGGTACATCTTCTTTGGCTTATCCTATCAAGAACTACCGTATCTATACAAAAACGCAAAGCGACACTTTGGGTAAACCTTCGCTTTATCTTGGCTGTACAGAACAGGGTGATGGCGGTGAACTGCAATCCAAACCAAAGTATTCTTTCAGAGGACAGAGAGGTTCGGAAAAACCTGCAGCTCCTGTTGACTGCTGGTGTTTGAAAGCCGACTACGCCGAGTCATCTTCTTCGCACAATACCGGTATGGCGAGGATGGCATCACAGGTTTTATTGAATGCTGGGGAGCTTACCCCTGCACAGAAATATGCGGATGAGTCATATGAATATGACATCAGAACTACCGTAGACGGTGAGCCATGTTATATGTTCTACAGAAAAAACAAGGCAGAAGATCCTCAGTTCCTGGGCAAGTTCAACTTCAACAATGATAAGAGTACGGAAGAGGTGTTCGGCTTTCTTGACATTCCGGGATATCATATAGACCCTGTTACAGAAGAGCCTACCGAATGGATAAATACATTGTATGGAGGTGTGAATCCTACTGAGTGCTGGGAGTTCAGCACAAACGACTCCCCGATGGGTATGTTTAAGAATTGCGGAACTACGCCAGAAGAATTTCTGCAACAGAAAGATGAGGACGGCCTTCTGTTATGGAACCAGACATGGGAGCCACGCTATCTGCCTAATGAGGATGACGAAGCATTATGGGAAGATGGGACTCTTGATCCTGTATTATTAAGAACAACAGCGCAATGGATTTCGTCCACTGACACTGATGTTGAAGGTCTGTCAGATGAGGAAAAAGAAGAGCGTAGACAAAAATTCAGGAACGAACTTAACCAATACTTTAATGTAAACTTTTTGTGTGATTACTATATGTTTACTGATGTATTCGGTATGGTAGACCAGCGCGTTAAAAACATGATGTTGGCATTCTGGCATGACCCAGAAGTGGATTCAAGTGTAAATCCCGTAATGAAAGGAATGCGTGGCTTTTTCATCTTCTACGACAACGATACGATGCTTGGTGTGCGTAATGACGGACAGCTGAAATATGGATGGGATATAAATGAGGAGTCCATTGACACGGAACTGAATGCTTACTGTTATGCCGGACACGATTCTGTCTTGTGGAAAAATCTGCGTGACATGTTTCCTGATGAACTTGGAGAAGCGTTCAGAAGATTGAGGACAAAGATGACAAATGAAACTATATTCCAGATATTCGATACTGAACAGAGTGCGAAATACTGTGAAAGGATATATAACATTGATGCTCTGAACAAGTACATTATACCGAAGGTATTGGGCTCTGCCACTACAGATGCAGGTTCTGTTATCACGAAGTATTATAACTACTTGAGCAGCATGCAGGGTAGCCGTCAGGCTCACAGACATTGGTGGATAACCAACCGTATTGACCAGTTTGATGCAAGATACCAGTCGCAGGTTTGGGCCGGGGATTTGTACCGTATATCCATCAAGGGTAATGTAACTACAGGTATGCAGATAAGGGCTATTGCTACCAGAGAGTATTATTATGCCGTTGAATATGACACTGGTATTACTGGCCATTCGAGAGTCAGCGCAGAGAACGATTATACTTGGAATTTCACATTTAATCGTGATGTGTCAATTTCCAATGCCTCGTATATACATGGAACAAAATGGTCGAGACTGATAGACTTTAGTAAGACGAATGTTGACAATCTTGTGTTGCCTGCATTGCCTGTACTTGAGGATTTTATTTTGGGAAGGGTTGAAGCTGGAACAACAAGCACATTGAAAGTTATGTCGTTTGACAGTATGGAAATGTTAAGAAGAGTATGGGTTGAAAACTTGAAAGGATTGACATCTCTCAACCTTGAAAAAAACTCCCGCCTTGAAGAAGTCCATGCCTATCAGTCTAATGTTTCAAGTGTTACTTTTGCAGAGGGCGCACCATTAACGGTTCTCGAACTTCCTGCAACATTCAAGTCATTAAGATTGCAGTCGCATACATTATTGACACAATCCGGAATCAAACTGGAAGATGCAAAATCCGTTACAGAGTTTTGGATTGACAACTGTCCTAACATTGATTCTTTTGAGTATTTCAAGTATTTCTTTAACTTGAGGAAATCCGGAGGAAACTTGAAGTATGTCAGGGTGACCGGCATAAATCTGACAGGTATAGGAACAGAGCTTGAAGAATGGATGCAGTCCGGAATTAAGGGAATAACGGCCAATGGTGTGGTAACTGAAGAATACTGTGCACTTGTGGGCACATACCAACTGACTGTGTTTATTGACACTGATTTGCTCACCCAATACAGAAACTATTTTCAGGAAATGGACATACGCCAGCCGGAATATACCATGATTGAGTTTGATGATGATGTGCCGGATGACGCAAACATCAGTAACCTTGATAATAGCACTGGTTACAAGTTCAGCAATCAGTATGTTCCATCAGCGCACATCAATGAAATTCTGAAACAAAGGCACAGGGTAATCGGGAAACAGACAGAGAAAGGTGTCATGACAATATATCCTCTACATGATATGGATTCCAATTATTTTGCTGACAGTGACAGTGTTTCCACTGCTACTCCAGCAGATCTGTCGTATAAGGAAGGTGATGTTTTTGTTCACGAACCACACTACTGGTACAAAGGAATCAATGATATTCTGAACGGAAAGAAGTATTCGTGTTTCTCAAGCAACAAGGAGATGCCTTCAACTCCAGAATGCAAAATTCTGAAATATGAAGAATTGGATGTAACAACAGGTTCCAAGATACTGATTAACAAGAGTGATGTGGCCAGTTCGATTACAGCTGACACTAATTATCATGTTTGCAAGGTAAATGTTGTTGGCTTTAGGAGAGTACGTTTCCCTACGGTATTAGGTTCAAGCTTTATCGGTTCTATATTTTGCGATTCAGACCAGAATGTCGTGGAAAATGTTATAGTAGGAACTCTTAATGCTAAGTTTGCTCCTGGTATGTATGTTATAGCTAATGTTCCGGATGATGCTACTGAGTTGTATTTTACCATCCATAAGGATGCGGAGTTTGATATGGTTGTATTGAGTAACAGTGACAAGATTGAGGATATGGAGCCTGAATGGGCTGAGCATGTAGAATGTCTTGTAGGGGTATTTGAAGCTTGTTCTGTAGGCTCAAAACTGTATTCCGCAGCGACACAAGGTCAGAGTGTAGGTAGTTTGACACAGCCGGACTTTGAGACATATGCAAAGCAGCGTAATATGCAGCTTGTAGACTGGGAGATGCACAAGGATGTAGCAAATCTTTTCTTTGCCAAATATGGAAGAAGGGATTCCCAGGATCAATGTGGTTATGGTCAAGCTACGGACAACAGAACCATAGGTAGGACATCTGTTATAGGTATGCAAGATACTGTTAGTTATGGTGCTGACGGCGTCCATAAAACATCTGATGCTTGGTATGAACGTGATGGTGTTTACACCAATATCTATAATAACAACTGTTTGGGGTATGAGAACTGGTTTGGAGGTAAAAATGAGTGGATGAGCGGAGTATCCTTACCTAACACAACAACTGCAGAACAGTACAAATACAATATAGTCATGCCGGACGGTTCTGTAAGAAAGGTAAAGTCTGGTACTGTTAATGGCTATTGCACAGGAATGTTGCACCAGAAATATATGGATATTATAGGTGTTGGTTCTCAGGTAGGAACAGCGACGACATACTATTGCGACTATTTTGAGGCCAGTGGCTCGGCCAACCGTGTGGTCCGGCGGTGGAGCAACAACGCGGTTGCGTATGGCGGTGTTTCGTGCTCGAATGCGAGCAACGATACTTCGAACTCGTATGCGTATATCGGCTCGCGTCTCGCCTTCAGAGGAAAAATCGTAAAAGCGGAAAGCGTATCAGAATACAAGTCGAAGACAGCCATTTATTAGCCAGTCGTGTTCAAAATACTACTAAATCGGGCGAAGCCCGACAAATTTTTTAGAAAAATGAGGATTTTCAAACAAATTAAAATGCTATTTTTGCCGTCCAGGTGGATTCCCCCATAACCGTGTGGTCCGGCGGTCGAACAACAACGCGAATGCGAATGGCGGTGTTTCGTACTCGAATGCGAACAACGATACTTCGAACTCGAATACGAATATCGGCTCGCGTCTCGGTATCAATCAGAAGAAAATAATGGCAGAAATGCCAGGGGGATGAGCCTCAACAAAAGCGAGATTATCGGAAAGTTGAAAAAATACATATAAGGGTAGAGTTTGGTAGGATTTAAAATCCGAAGAAGTTGGGCCCAGTGATTGAAGGCATGAAACGGATAAAAAACATCATGGGAGAAATCACCGATTACTCCAACATGTATGAATCATTCAAACAGGTGCTTCGAGGTACGAAGAGAAAAGAATCAGACAGCGGTAAACGTATTATCAATAATGTCGAGTATATTCTTAAAAACCTTTCGTCCCAGTTGGCTGATGGTTCATTTGAAATTAAGGGTTACAAGGAAATGGCTGTTATGGAAGCTGGTAAGAAAAGGCGGATACAGGTGTTATCATTGCGCGACAGGATAGCTATTAATGCTGTCATGAGAGTTGTTGACAGACATCTTAGACCGAGGTATATCAGAACCACATCTTCAAGCATTGAGGGGCGTGGTATGCATGACCTTATGAACTACATTAAGGACGATATAGCGAAAGACCTGTCAGGTACTGCCTATTGCTTGAAGCTTGATATAAACAAGTTCTATGAAAGTATAGACCAGGAAGTCATGACAGAATGTGTTCATCGCATGTTCGGTGACAAGGTTTTGCTTAAGCTGTTGGATAAGTTTATCCATATGACACCATCAGGAATAAGTATGGGGCTTAGAAGTTCCCAAGGGTTGTGTAACCTGCTGTTGTCTGTCAATGTAGACCATGTATTAAAGGATGAGTTAGGTGTAAAATACTACTACCGTTACTGCGATGATATTGTTGTCCTCGGTAACGATAAAAGGTATTTGTGGGAAGTATATGAAACCATCAAGGAACTTCTTTATGGTATCAAATTGAAACCTAAAGACAATGTTCGTTTATTCCCTACTACTGAAGGTATAGATTTCCTTGGTTATGTCATATATCCAGATCATGTAATGTTGCGCAAAAGGATAAAGAAGAAGTTTGCACGCCAGATGTCACGTATTAAGAGCGAGAAAAGACGCGGAATTATTACTGCATCATTTTATGCGATGGCCAAGCATGCGGATTGTTGTCGATTGTTTAATAAGTTAACAGGTAAAAATATGAAGAAATTTAGTGAAATGGGAGTCGTCTATACTCCTGCAGACGGGAAAAAGAGATTCCCTGGTCAGACTGTATCTCTTAAGACATTGATTAATCTTGAGATAGAGGTCCATGATTTTGAAACGGGTGTCAAGACTTCACAGGGTGAGGACAGGTATCTTGTTTCTATTAAGGTTAAGAGAACCGGAGAATGGAAGAAGTTCTTTACTGCTTCAGAAGAGATGAAAAGTATATTGGACCAGATATCCGATATGGAAGATGGATTCCCTTTTGAGACAGTTTTGGAAACCGAAACTTTCGACGGGAATAAAGTGAAGTATAAATTTACATAACATGAGAATTTCAGAAGGTTCAAAGGATGCGAAGTATATTGAATGTATAAGTCCAAAGCGCAATAGATGGCGTATTCGTTGGGGATTTACCGAGAAGGATGATTCAGAGGATGTGTATACGTTCTGCGAACATGATTTCAATTATAAGCCAGATGTTGCAGAGATAAAGGATATTATTGTATGTTATTATAACGGAGTCGTTGAAGATAAAATCCTGCAAGGGTTTAAATGGGATAACACAATAGTTTGGCTGTCTACAGAAAACCAATTTAACTATAAAGCAGCTTTTGACTTGGCAGTACAAACAAACGGTGCAAGTCTTCCAGTAACATTTAAGTTCGGTACAGATGAAGAACCGGTCTATCATGAATTTACTGATATTACTGAACTTCAGGACTTCTACACAAAAGCTATGAAGTTTGTTCAAGACACATTGAAAGAAGGTTGGGCGATAAAAGATGCTATTAACTATAATCTCTATGAAGTATGATAGGTATAAACGAAATTGTAGCTAAAATAGGTACAGACAAGCTGCTGCATCTATTGGTTTGCATTGTTTTGATGATGGAATTGAAAAGGTTTCTTCCATTATGGATTGCAGTGATTATAGTGATTGGTGTCATAATTGCCAAGGAAGTGTATGACAAGATATCCGGCAAGGGCACTCCGGAATGGAAGGATGTGCTATGGGGGCTGGCCGGGTTGGCTATTGGTTGTATATGATGTTGGAGGTTTTTACTCTCTTGTCATTGCTTCTGATAGCATCATATACTGTGGCGGTCTGCGTAAAGGGCAGGGAAATCCCCTATTCCATATCAGCTACCTTTTATGCAATCGAACACAGATTCCTGTTCAGCATATCAATGGCTGGAACTGCATTGTTCCTTCTGCCTGTATTGATTAAGTACACTCACGTTGATTACTGGTATATCCCATATCTTGCATGTTCGGGACTTGTCATTGTAGCTTCCGCACCAAGGATACGTGAGGAGTATGAACTTATAATACACACTACAGGTGCTATGGCATGTGTGATATTCTCGCAAATTTGGATTTGTTTTCATCATCCCTGGCTTCTTTTGCTGTGGAGTATATATTTAATATATACAATAGTACAGACAGTCATAAAATGGAATGGGAATTTAATTCAGTCATTTATTCTTACTAAACCTATGTTCTGGGTTGAAATAACGGCTCTGACGATTGTGTATCTTTCGTTAGGAATAATAATGTTTGTGTGATATTGATATAATACACCTTATTTAAAGAATTCTGCAAACTATATTATCTGTCGAAAAAAGTTTTATATTTGTGGAGTAATCTATGCCCTCGGATGGTACTTATAGTATCGTCTGGGGGCTTTTTGTTTTATTTTAATTCATGGTTATGAAAAAGAAGATGATTGTAATGGCTATTGTTATAGTCGTGATTGTAGGTTTATTGGCCTACTACCAGTATGTGCCATTTTGGGCGAGTATTATTAGCACTGGAGCTTTCTTGTTCGGGGTGTACTTAGGTTGGCTTGCTAAGGGTTGGTCTGATAAACATGTAGTTTGATATGGAGAAGTATGTAGGATTTATCACTCAAGACATTCGAAGTGGGGTTATTATAATCTTTGCGTGTATGGTCTTGATAGCACTTGCGTGTATGTGGGATATGTGGACTGGCATTGATGCAGCACGAGCGAACAAAGAGAAGATCCGGAGCAGACCTTTGAGAAAAACAGGATCTAAAATTGTAGATTATTTTAGATTGGTATTCTATTTTGTTTTTATAGACATTTTAGGGTTGTGTTTTCCTTGGTATAATCTGCCTTATGGCGCAATAATTGGTACATTAGGTGTGCTTATCATTGAGGGTGTTTCTGTAGTGGAAAATTTAAAGAAAAAGAAAAGTCATGCTGCGGATGTTGCTGATATTGCATCGAAGATTGTTGAATGTATATCACCTGACGAAGCGCAGAAAATTATTAAAATAATCAAGGAGGATAAGAAGAATGAACAAAATTGACGCAATCGTAGTACATTGTTCAGCCACCAGGGTAGGACAGGACATAGGTAAAAAGGAAATCACACAGATGCATCTTCAGCGTGGTTTCAGTACAATTGGATATAACTATATTATCCGTCTGGACGGTACAATTGAGGTAGGAAGGAGCTTAACGATTAATGGGGCACATTGTAATAGTAAAGGCTTTAGTGGAGTAAGCTATAATAAGCACAGCATAGGTATCTGTTATGTGGGTGGACTCGACAAGTCAGGTAATGCTGCTGATACCAGGACTGATGCTCAGAAGAAGGCACTTCGTGAATTGATAGCTAAGCTGATTAAACAGTATCCGGATATAAAGGAAATTCTCGGACATCGTGATACGTCACCTGATTTGGATGGTGACGGTATAGTAGAACCGAATGAATGGATCAAGATGTGTCCATGTTTTGACGCTGTACAAGAATATAAAGATTTGCTTGCAGCATGATAGCGGATAGTCTTATTGTTGTATTGGTATGTGTCATGCCAGTGCAACAGCCTAAAGAGGTTAGCCAAAATCGTTTCAAGGAATCCTTTGAGCAAGCAGATAAGGAGTTTGATAAAAAGTATACGCTGGATATTGAAGCATTGAAGCGAGCAGCCCATGAAGCTGCAATATCAGCTGATGAGAAAACAAAAGCCGAACGTGATAGGATTATGAAACCTATCTTTGATGTTAATGCCTTATTCAGAAAGGAGGAATAATGAAATTTTTGCCTTATATATTAATAACCACTCTTGCTTTTGGGCTGGGTTGGTGTTGTCGATCACCTTCGGTGAAGGAAGTTCCGAAGTACGACACGATACAGAGTGCTCCTATTGTTGTGACTAAAGTACTTGTAGATACACAGTACATATTGTCTCCATTTCCATATCTTGCATGGATAGACCATACCGACACTATAAGAACAGATAGTTGTGTACATCTGCGTGAATACAAGGAGTACCAGGATAGCAATTATTATGCGAGAGTTAGTGGTGTTGCACCGCGTCTGGATGAACTTCGTATATATCCCAAGACTGTATATGAAACCAAATACATATATCGTGATGTAATTAGTAAGCCTAAGAGGTGGGGGATAGGTGTGTCTGCCGGATATGGTGTTGGAAAGAACGGCTTTAGTCCAGTGCTGGCGGTGACGGTTAATTATAATTTGTTTCAGTTCTGATATACAATAAATCTCACAAATTATATACAACTTTTCTTTGTATTTATATATAGTAAAAGGCAGAGGATAATTCCCCTGCCTTTCTTGTAACTGAGCCTCATCATCACTAATCATCCCGTCTGCCAGTTACATCTATAGTTACTGATATTGGTTATGATTAGTTCGGTATGGGCATAAAAAAAGTGAGGGGAACCACCCCCTCACCAAAAGTCAAACCAAAATCAGGGCCACTGCCCATCATTATGGCACTGCAAATATACGATATTATTTTGTATATACAAAAAATCCCCGCATCGGCTTAATGCGGGGACGTGTCAAACAAAGTCACTTAATTAAATTTAAGCGAAGCCGAAGTATTCTTTATTGTATTACTGATATCTTCCAGTGCGTTCAGGAAAGTCTGAAATTCATTTTGTGTGAACTTAGCCGGCTTACCATTTACTGTATATCCATTTATGCGTTGGTACAGCCAGTTACGGCTTTTACCGAAGTATTTCTTGGCAATGTAGCTGAATGAAATTATATCAGGAAGATCACCAAGTTTTTCCTTTAGTATAGTTTCTTCCGCTCTTGTGATAAAATCCTCACAGGCCTCAACTGTAGCTTGCAGTCCGACTTTAGAGTCTGCGATGTACTTATTTCTATCTTCTTCACTCATCGAAGATACCTTTGCCTGCATTTCCTTTTGAAAGGCAAGTTTCTCCTCAACAGTCTTTAGTCCTTTGAACTTCTCAAATGCAGCCTGCATGTCTGCGTTAGGAAGATATTTATTTATATTATCCATATCATTATTTTTTAATGCCCTCCCAGTTGGGAGGGCTGTTTGTTACTCTTTTTCTAACATCTTTCGGATTTCGTTCATCCTGTCGAGAATGTCGTTAATCATTTGTTCGTATTCTGATTTGTTCTCGATTACTCCGTATGTGGAGTGAAATTCAATGAGTAGTTTTAAGTTCTCGTACTCTTTTTCTAACTTTTTTCTTTCTTCATTTTTCATGTTGTTTTAATTAAGTGAATAACTCTTTGTTTGACATTACAAAGATAATAAGCATTTGCATATTATCCAAATAAAAACGATGTTTTTTTACAGCAGATTATCAAGAATTTTTCTGATTGCTTTGTCTGCGTGTTCTTTCATTATTGATACATAATTGAAAATCGGTCTATCCTCCTTCATGGATTGCCCGATGCAGTATTCCAGTGTGGATAGAGGTATGCCGAGGTTAAAGCCGTGCTGAACGAATGACTTGCGTGCGGAGTACAGTGTGAAGTAATGTTCTATACCTCCGACCTCAGCCAACTTTTTTATTTTTCTCGCCAATACATTGTAGCAGCTTTCATAACTTGAGTATCTTCCGAACACCAGTTTTCCTGTTTTTTTATCCATATAGTGTGCGATGATAGGCTTAGCCTCATCAGGTATGGTGAAGTTCACTACTGCATCACCCTCTTTCGTATTCCTGGTCTTTTTACGCACATATTTGACTTCTACAGCATTTTTGAAGTTGTAGTCTAACATATCTACCAGATTCATTCCGGCAAGGTAATATGTAAGTATAAAGATGTCACGTATTACAAGCATGTTATGGCTGTCTAGTTTGGCATCACGTATTCGTTTCAATTGCTCTATTGTGATTGACGTATCACGTTTCTTTGCCGATGGAACTTTGGCTGTGATGAACGGGTCCACCTCAAAGTTCACGTATCTCATTTTCTTTGCATAGTTGATTATCACTTTAATGAGTGTTATATATATATTAATAGTAGTAGGGGACAGTTTGCTTTTTTGGAGTGACATGATGTAGTTGTTGATGCGTAAAGGTGTTACTTGTTCCATGAGGGAATTGTTTCCGGCATAGGACAGATATTTATTTATTGCCAGTCTGTATAACTTGTATGATTTAGCTCTTTCGTCCTCATCAATTTGTGATAGGTATTCGTCTGCAATGTCAGAGAATGTTCTATGTTTTTCTCCTATTGCCGGCCCTTTGAGTATCTGAACCAGTTGAGAACAGGAGAGGACTTCGATGTATTGTATTTGCCCTGCTCTCTCTTCGTACATGCTCAGTGTTTTCTTCAGCTTTAAGTTCAGCGCATCCTTGTCTGGTCGCTTGATGATTTTACCGTTCTTGAATTCGGATTCGTTTTCTATAACAACATTGGTTGGGATATAACGTGTCTGTCCGGAATGGGTAACTGCAATACGGATCGTGTGGCTTCCGCTCTTCAGTTTTAGGTTCGGTACGATAGTAACAAAAAAATTAGCCATAATCTCTTTATTTTTTGGTTTTGACTTAAAAAGTGGAATGAAATTTTTCTTTTCAGCTTTCAAATCCGCGCTGTAGATATTCCTGGACTGGAATTCCACTGGAATGCGACTGGAATGAAAGTGGAATAAAATACCGTCAAAAGTGACGTTATTTCTTTATTTTCTTGTTACTGATTTGCTTATAGAGAAGTTCGGAAGGTATCTTTTGTATTATGTAATACGTTGATAATCAGTGATAAAAAAGATACTCCCGTCAATCTCTATTGGCAGGAGTATCACAACACAAAAACTAAACTAGACTTAACTAAACTATTTAAATGAGAAGTTTCACAACTTCCGTTCTTTATTCACTTGCAAATATATATTTTTTATTAACAAAAACAAAAAAAATAATGGATTTTTTCCCAAGTTACAAACAAAAAAGTTGAAAGTGAAACTTATTTATCATATAATATGTTTATTAACATAATCCTGCAGCATGGTTTTGTAGGTTTCGGATATTGGAATGTATTCTTTACCGAAAACAATTCGTCCTTTGTCTATTATTTTGATTTTTGACTTTTGTACAATAAACGAACGGTGAACACGCAAAAAACGTTCTACAGGAAGCCTTTCTTCCAATGCTTTCATGCTTATAAGTGACAATATGGGACGAGGATTATCTTCTGTGTATATCTTAACATAATCTTTCAGTCCTTCTATATACAATATTTTATCCAATTCTATTTGTATTAACTTATAATCACTTTTCACGTAAATATATTCAGGATTTTCCGGTTGAAAACTTGCTTTCTCGCTTTCAGCTTTTAGTTTCAAATTAAACCATTCCATAGCTTTACCAACGGCCTCGCTGAAATCGGCATAGCTTATAGGTTTAAGCAGATAGTCGAGTGCATTTGCTCTGTATCCGTCGATGGCATACTGTTCGAAAGCTGTTGTGAACACTATCCTTGTTCTTTCGGGAACCATTTTAGAGAACTCCAGTCCGTTCAGATCCGGCATTTGTATGTCAAGAAACAAAAGGTCGACAGGATTGCCTGGCAATTCGTTCATGGCCTGTACTGCACTTGAATATGTTCCGCATAGTTCAAGCGACGGCGTTTTCTTTACGTAGCTGGCTATCAAACCTAAAGCCAGTGGCTCATCGTCTATTATCGCGCATTTAATAGTCATAGTTATATAGTGTGATATGTTTGATTATACTTTCAGTTTTATGCATGAATTGTAAACACTGCCATTGTCGCTAAGCCAGCATTTCCATTCATGACGGTCCGGATACAGCAGTTCTAGTCTTTTGCTAACTTGTTCCAGACCTATTCCTGAACCGCTTTTGTCGGCTGTCGACTTAGGGTGGTTACTGTTCTGTATAGTGCATATAACGTTTTCTTCGTTTTCCTCTATAGTTATCTTTATAAAGCTTTCTCCTGTAGGTGAAATTCCATGTTTGAATGCATTTTCTATCAGAGAAATGAAGATTAATGGAGCAACCGGAGTCTGGCTGTTGTCTTTTATACGAAAGTTGGTTTCTATGTTTACATCTTCCGACACCCGTATTCTCATCAGTTCTATATAGTTCTTTATGAAGTCAGTTTCTTTTTTTAGCGGGACGTACATCGACTGATTGTCATACAGTACATATCTCAGTAGTTTGCTGAGTTCCTGTATAGCCTGTTGCGCCTTGTCGGTATCTATTGCCACCAAAGCGTAAATATTGTTCAGAGTGTTCAACAGAAAATGTGGGTTGAGTTGGTTCCTCAGATTTTTAAGTTCGGCTTCTGTCATGCTTTTCACTGCCTCGCGTCTTGCCAGTTCTGTTTCGTTCCATCTTATGCTCAGCCTGATGGCCACACTTAGTCCTGCCGAGAAAATCATGCTGGCTATGTCCCTTATCATAAATACTATCTGTGAAGGAGGAGTGTGTCTGAACATGTCAGGAGGTGGAGCCGGAACATGTATATCGTTCCACCATCTGATGGCAAGCGACATAAGTATGGTCAGAACAGCATTTACTGCCAGAAATTTTTTCTTATGTTCATTGAAAAGCAATTTCGGAATTAATAGAAAATAGTTTACATAGAATATGGTAAAAAGTGATGCCGGTACTATGATAAACCTCATAAAAGCTTTCCAGTTTATGCTTCCGTTATCGCTTTGTGTCATTATTATCGGAAAACCGAAAAACAATATCCAGCAGAATACGTGTATGGATATTTCCAGCAATCTGTTGTTACGGTTTGTATGATTCATAGGTTTGATGATTTATTGTGTACTTACAAATATAATGGAATGTTATAAGTATTGCAAACTTAGAAGCTTATTGCTGATTGGAGTGTGTTTTCATCTTTGTATTTTGATAATTTCAAAGCAGCGCCACAGTACCTCACAGGGAGGCACTGTCAGCACTGCTGAAAAGGAAACCAAAGTTATGAAGAACAAAGTTGTTCCTGATTTATAGAATGAAGTTGTATCCGTTTATTCGTATCTCAACGCTTCTATAGGGTCAAGACAGGCTGCTTTTTTGGCAGGATACCATCCGAAGAACACTCCTGTAAATGTACATACAGCAAATGAAAGGAGAACACTCCATGGCTGAACGAAAACAGGCCAGTGGGCAACGGTCTTGATTATATATGAAGCGCCGCATCCAAGTATCACACCAATCAGTCCTCCGGTTATACTTATCAGTACGGATTCTATAAGGAACTGCGACAGGATATCTATTCCTCGTGCTCCTACAGACATACGCAGACCGATTTCTCTGGTACGTTCTGTCACTGATACATACATGATGTTCATGATACCGATTCCTCCAACAACAAGTGATATTCCTGCAATGCATGCCAAAAGAGTAGTCATAAGGTCTGTTGTAGTGTTAAGCATGGAACTGAGTTCCTGCTGTGTTCTGATTGTGAAATCATCGTCATCTGTTTCTTTAAGTTTATGTTCGCGGCGCAGTATATTTGTTATTTCGTCAACTGCTTCTTCTGTCATATCCTCAGTGAGTGCAGATGCAAATACGCCACTAAGATATGTTTGTGCCAGCAGGCGTTTCATTACTGTGGAGTAGGGTGCCAATACCACATCGTCTTGGTCCATACCCATTGAGTTGTAGCCTTTCGATTCAAGCACACCTATAACCCTGAGTGGAACCTGATTGCATCGGATTACTTTACCTATCGGGTCGGCACCGTCTGGAAAGAGGTTATCAACAATTGTAGTTCCGATAACACAGACTTTTGCTGCGGTACGGATGTCTTCTTCTGTAAACATCTCGCCCTGTTCTATTTTCAGCTGTCTGATATTGAGGTATCCTATGCTAACACCGCTCACAGACGACGGGTAGTTGTTGGCTCCGGATATAAGTTGTCCGCTTGCAGATACGTTTGGACTGATATCCGAAAGATACACACATTCATCTCTAAGTGTTTCGTAGTTTTCAAGTTTCAGAGTCTGCATAGACGATGGGTCTTGTCTTACTCCTCCTCGCATTTCACCTCCCGGATGAATCATAATCATGTTGGACCCCATCTCCGAGATTTGTTTCTGAATGCTTTTTTTCGAACCCTGTCCTATAGCCAGCATGGCTATCACCGATGCCACACCTATTATGATACCAAGCATCGTAAGGAATGCCCTCAGCTTGTTATTGGACAGTGCTCTGATAGCTATTTTAAAAAGATTTGTTCCGTTCATTGTAAAAATGTTTTATTGTTCCGCATCAGTCCTCATCGTTCTTTGGCAGTGCTGCAAGCGCCTCTGCTGCCGAGAGGATATTATTGTTTACGGTGTCTTCTATTACATGTCCGTCGCGCAGGCGAATGTTGCGGCTGCTGTACATTGCCAGTTCCGGATTGTGGGTTACGAATATGATAGTTCTGCCTTCGGCATGCAGTTTCTGGAAAAGTACCAGTATCTCAAACGATGTGCGTGTGTCAAGGTTACCTGTAGCTTCGTCTGCCAGGATTACGGCTGGGTTGTTTACCAGTGCTCTGGCTATAGCCACACGCTGCATCTGTCCTCCGGACATCTGGTTCGATTTGTGTTCCAGCCTGTCGCCCAGTCCCACAGCCATCAGTGCCTCTATAGCTCTTCTGCGTCTTTCTGCAGCGGATACGGACGGGTTATACATTAGTGGCAATTCAACATTCTCTACGGCAGTGGTTTTAGGCAGAAGATTGTAGTTCTGGAATACGAAACCTATTTTTCTGTTTCTCAGTACAGCTCTTTGAGGTTTGCTCATTGTCCTTACCGATACTCCGTCCAGAAGATATTCGCCGCTTGTAGGTGTGTCCAGGCAGCCCAGTGTGTTCAGCAAAGTGGATTTACCCGAGCCTGATGTTCCCATGATAGTGACAAACTCGCCCTCGTTTATGCTGAATGATACTCCCCTGAGCGCATGTACCGTTTCATCTCCCACACGGAAGTTTCGTTTTATATTCTGTAATTCGATTACTGTTTTGCTCATGGTGATTAATCCTTTATGCTTAGATTATTTTTTCTTGTTTCTGTTAGGAGGACCCGGCATGAATGGATTTTGTTCGCCGCCTGCCTCACTCATTTCCGGCATTTCACCTTTTACTATTGTTTCTGTTATAATTTCAGTTCCTTCGCTTATGCCTGAAACTATTTCAGTGTTTGAACCGTCGCTCATACCGGTCTTGACAGGGTGTGCGGTTAGCGATGTTGCGTCCATAGTCCATACTTTCTTTGGCGAGTTGCAGTCCTTTATGGCTTTTCCTCCTGCCAGTTTCTTGTCCGGTGTAAATCGGAGGGCCTTGTTCGGAACTACAAGAACATTCTCGCGTGTATCTGTAAAGATTGTTACGTTGGCTGTAAGTCTTGGTTTCAGTTTCAGGTCAGGATTATCAGCTGTGATTACAACCTCGTATGTCACAACGGTTTCAGATGTAGAGCTGGTAGACGAACTTGTACTGTTGGTACTTCCCAAGCGAATCTGTTTTACTCTTCCTTCGAATACGTCATTCGGATAGGCATCTACGGTAAATGTAACTCTTGCACTGTCTTTTACTCCTGCTATATCAGCTTCGTCCACATCTGCCACTACCTGCATCTTTGTCAGGTCGGCTGCGATAGTGAATAGGGTCGGAGTCTCGAAACCTGAAGCCACAGTCTGTCCGGCTTCCACTTCGCGGCTTGTTACTACACCGTCTATAGGCGATGTGATAGTGGTATATGATAGATTTCTCTGTGCTTTTGACAGTGCTGCCTTACTCTGGTCGTATGCACTTTTTGCACGGCGGTAGTTGTATTCGTACTGTTCGTATTCGGTGTCGCTGATAAGTTGTTTTTCGTGCAGAGTCTTGTTTCTCTCGTAAAGTTTCTCCTGGTATATGTATTCTGCTTCTGCACCGTCGTATGTAGCTTGCGCTGACTGAAGGTCGCTTATTAATGTCACACGGTCCATTTCGGCTATTACCTCTCCCGCTTTAACTACTGAATTGTAGTCAACATAAATCTTGTCGATGATACCTGATACCTGTGTACCTACTTCTACTTCTGTTACAGGTTCTATAGTACCAGTTGCTGTGATGGAATTGCTAATTGTTCCCTTATGTACTGCCGAAGTGGCAAAACTTATTTCCTGGTTTGATTTTTTTCCACCGAATATCCACAGTCCTGCTCCTGCAAGTACTATTATCGCAGCTGCGCTGATGAAAACTTTCTTCTTGTTCATATCTAGTTATTTTACCGTTTGTTCTTTATAATACAGTTGTTTTCCTTTGTTTAAAGTTTAATTTCATTTCCAGCATAGAAATCAAGTAATGCTCTGTCAAGAATAGCCATATATTTGGCCTGTACACGCTGTTGCTGTGCGCTCAGAAGATTGTTTTTTTCTGTAAGCAGCTCCACAGTGTTTTTTATGCCTAGGTTGAACTGTTCGTTCACCATGTCGAAACTGGTCTGGCAACTTTCAAGTTTGCTGTTTGCAGCCTCATACTGTTGCTGTGCGTTCAGGGCATCTAGCCATAGAGTCTCTATTGTAGAGTATAGCTCCTTTTGTTTGTTTATAAGATCCAGTTGTGACGAACTGTAAGTGATTTGTGCCTTCTGAACAGCACTTTTTGTCTGTCTGTTATTAAAGATAGGAATACTCAGGTTTATACCTATCATATTGTTCCATCCATATTTCATTTGCTCAGCCCAGTTGTTTGTGCTGGCATTGTTTGTCATACTCGATGTTGAGGCCGATAGGCTGATGGTAGGCAAATATCCAGCTTTTGCGGTTTTTATACCCAACTTTGCATTGTCTATGCTCAACTTGCTACTCTGAATTTCCGGTCTTGAGGTAAGAGCGGTATTATAGACTTCAATCTGGTTAGGCAGAGCTGCCATTACATCCTCATCGTTCAGTTCCGGAAGGTCGAGAACCATTTCTGTAGTGCCGTCCAGTTCAAGCAATTGTTTCAGCTGTAGCTTATAGTTTCTCAGTGAACTTTCAGCTGTTACCAACTGATATTTGTCATTGCTAGCTTGAGCCTGAAGTTGTGCTACGTCAGATTTTGACAGACTTCCCTCGTTGAAAAGTTCAACGGCACGTTGGTATGTAGCCTCGCTCACTTCAAGTGTGTTCTTGTTTATCGCTACCGATTCGTTTGCATACAGAATTTGTACGAAAAGTTTTGTGATTTCTTCCTGCAACATATTTTCGGTTTCGGCTACAGACAGCCCGGCTATTTCCTTGTTTGTCTTCTGCTGCTTGATGTTGTTCAGTCGTTGTCCGCCGTTCCATAGTGTCCATTGCGCACTAAGGTTGTAGCTTCCGTTGTAAGTGGTATTGCTGTTACTTGTAATGATTTCTGTACCGCTCACAGTTGCGCTGTTCTCCTGATACGGACGGTTTACCAGATTATGTCCCGTAGAGAAAGACAGGCTTGGAAAGAGTGACGCCTTTGCGCTTTTCACATCTACATCAGCCTCTTCAAGCGAGAGTTTGTTCTGCTGTAGCTGTATGTTTTTCTCCAGAGCATAGTCAATGCAGTCCTGCAGGCTCCACGTCTTGTTATCCTGCGCATAAAGTCCTGTGCTTGAACCTAAAACTGCGATAATGAATAAATCTCTTTGTCTCATATTGTTTACTGTTATCTCTATTTCTTTTCTGATGCAAAATTATTCCTTATAAAAAATAAAGGCAAAAAAGATAGATTTGGCAAAGAAATGTATGGACAAAACCTTGGTTTTTCACGATAAATCATTTACTTTGTAATCATTATAAAAATATACGCTTGTTAATTATGAATATAATAGGAATTTATAGATTTTATGCAGATGGTTTCAGGTCGATGACTACAGGACGCATACTGTGGCTTATAATTCTGGTGAAACTGTTTGTGATGTTCTTTATAATCAAACTGTTCTTTTTCCCTTCTTTCCTGAAAGACAAGACCACTGAAGAAAAACAGAATTATGTAGGCAATGAACTGATAATACGGGCGTCGGATTCTGATAATAAATAACTAATCAAACTAACTTAATAAAACTTTATTTTATGATTGAAGCTATTGACACTTCTCTGATTGACTGGTCGAGGGCCCAGTTTGCCCTGACGGCCATGTATCACTGGCTGTTTGTTCCTCTCACACTTGGTCTGGCGGTGATAATGGGAACAATGGAAACTGTTTATTACCGCACAGGTAATGAGTTCTGGAAGCGTACAGCCAAGTTCTGGATGAAACTTTTCGGAATAAACTTTGCTGTAGGTGTTGCTACGGGACTTATTCTTGAGTTCCAGTTTGGAACCAACTGGAGTAATTATTCGTGGTTTGTGGGCGATATATTCGGTGCGCCGTTGGCTATTGAAGGAATCCTTGCATTCTTTATGGAGGCGACATTCATAGCCGTTATGTTCTTCGGATGGGAGAAGGTGAGCCGCCGCTTCCACCTCGCATCCACATGGCTCACCGGACTTGGAGCGACGATTTCTGCATGGTGGATATTGGTTGCCAACTCGTGGATGCAATATCCCGTAGGCATGGAGTTTAATCCTGATACCATGCGTAATGAGATGGTGGATTTCATGTCCGTGGCTTTCTCGCCTGTGGCAGTAGTAAAATTCTTCCATACAGTGATAAGCAGCTGGATTTTAGGAGCAGTGTTTGTGGTGGGAGTGAGTTGTTGGTATCTGATAAAGAAACGCGAAAAAGAGTTTGCAAAGGCAAGTATAAAGGTAGCTTCAGCCGTAGGTTTGTTTGCGTCTGTTGTTACAGCAGCAACCGGCGACCAGTCGGCATATCAGGTGGCACAGGTGCAGCCTATGAAACTGGCGTCAATGGAAGCGCTTTATGACGGAAGTTCGCATGCTCCTCTCACTGTGGTAGGTCCGGTTGAGATACCTGAGATGCTTTCCGTTCTTGCCACACACAGTACAGACGGATTTGTTCCCGGTATAAACGATATAATGAAAGGCGGATATGAGCTGGCTGACGGTAGCAAGGCGCTTTCTGTAGACGAAAAGGTGGAACGTGGAAAGATGGCAATCAATGCGTTGGCAGATTACAGAAAAGCTAAAAAAGAAGGTAATTCAGCTGTTATGGAGACATCGTTGAAGGTTCTCGACGAGAATATGCCATATTTCGGTTACGGTTACATCAAGGACACATCCACGCTAGTGCCAGACGTAAATCTTATGTTTTGGTCATTCCGCGTGATGGTAGGTTTGGGAATGTATTTCATTGTCCTGTTTGCCGTTCTTTTGTTCCTGACATGGAAGAAAACCTGCAATGTGGATTATCACAACTGGCTGTTGTGGCTGGGAGTATGGAGTATTCCTCTGGCATATATCGCCAGCCAGGCTGGATGGATTGTGGCAGAAGTGGGGCGTCAGCCGTGGACCATTCAGGATATGCTGCCTGTGGACGCTGCAATATCAAGACTTGAAACCGGCTCTGTGCAGACCACATTCTTCATATTCCTCATTATGTTCACTGTTCTTCTGATAGCAGAGATAGGAATAATGCTCAAGGCTATTAAACACGGTCCGGAGGATAAATAACATTATATTGTTTTGATAAATATTACTTACATTAGATATGGAATCTACATATATATTCTTACAGCACTATTGGTGGTTTATAGTATCACTGCTTGGTGCATTACTGGTGTTTCTGCTATTTGTGCAGGGAGGAAATTCTTTGATTTACCGTATAGGACAGACCGAAGAAGAGAGAAAGATGCTTGTAAACTCTACAGGCAGAAAGTGGGAGTTCACCTTTACTACTCTTGTAACCTTTGGAGGAGCATTCTTTGCGTCCTTCCCATTGTTCTATAGTACAAGTTTTGGCGGAGCATATTGGCTATGGATGGTAATACTATTCACTTTTGTGCTTCAGGCAGTGTCGTATGAGTTTCAGTCCAAGTTGGGCAATCTGCTTGGTCAGCGTACATACAGATACTTCCTTATGCTGAACGGTGTGATGGGACCTCTGCTCCTCGGTATGGCTGTTTCTACATTCTTCTATGGCTCAAACTTCGAGGTGACTAAGGATAATCTTACAGAGCTAGGTATGCCTGTCATCAGTTCGTGGTCCAACGGATGGCATGGGCTTGATGCCTTTGCTGAACCTTGGAACCTAGTGCTAGGTATGGCAGTGTTCTTTCTGGCAAGGCTTCTTGGGGGAATGTATTTCATCAATAATATAGATAACGAACCTATAAATACCCGCTGCCGCCGACAGTTGATTTCCGATGCAGTGCCTTTCCTTCTGTTCTTCCTGGCATACGTTATACGCACATTGCTGAAAGACGGATTTGCCGTGAATCCGGAAACTCAGGCTATAGTGATGGAACCGTACAAATATTTCAACAATTTTGTTGATATGCCATATCTTATTGTTCTGTTCCTGATAGGTGTAGTTTGTGTATTGTATGGTTTGGGCAAGAGTATATTGGTTTCAACATACAAGAAAGGTATATGGTTTTCAGGGGTAGGCACAGTGTTGACAGTTCTTGCTTTATTGCTCGTTGCAGGGTATAACAATACGGCATATTATCCGTCATTGGCTGATTTGCAAAGTTCGCTCACGATATCCAACAGCTGCTCCAGCCTGTTCACTCTCAAGACCATGGCATACGTGTCAATTCTTGTTCCCTTCGTACTGGCATATATATTCTATGCCTGGCGTGCAATAGACCGCAAGTCGATTACTGCGGACGAGATAAAGAATGACGATCATGCATATTGATTAAATAGTATATATATTAAAAATGTGTCGGACAGTTTTGCCTGTTTCCGACACATTTCATTTTTCTATATCACCTTTATCCAAGAAGCACTTTCTGTATAGCATCCTTCAATGCAGGTTTAGGCATAGCGCTCTGAGCCATCTGTGGGGCACCCGTCATAGGAACGAAGAGCAGTGTAGGTACGCTGCGTATAGCGAACAGTCCTGCCAGTTCCTCTTCCTGGTCAACATCAATTTTGTAGATATCTATTTTTCCGTCATATTCCTCAGCCAGTTCGTCCAGTACCGGAGCCAGCATCTTGCAAGGTCCGCACCATGTGGCATAGAAGTCTATCAGCGCAGGGCGCTCACCCAGGAACTTCCATTCGTTAGGGTTAGTTTCATAGTTGGCTACTTTATTCAGGAATTCTTCTTTAGTCAGATGTTTTGCTTTCATAATCAATCATTATTTATGTGTTATCAATTCATTATTTATTAGGATCGTATGTCTTTACCATATCCTTATATATAGGTTTTGTCTTTTGTTCTGTACCGCATCCGCCAGCCGAGCAACACGACCAGTTTATGACAGCCATGAATGCAAGCAGCAATCCAAGAGTTATGAGAAATTGGTCACCGGAGTAAATCCCGTATATTGCAAATCCAGCTCCGGACAGAAGTCTTATCAGTCTCATTATATCCCAGTTTCTTAATAATTTGTTCATGGTAGTAATTGTTTATTGTTTCTGATGCAAAAGTACGATGCTTCCGCTACACCGACAACAGATTATTTCTATCTTTGTATAGACAAAATCTATTGAACCATGAATTTACAACAGATGGAATATATTGTGGCACTTGACAAGTATCGCCATTTCGTACTTGCTGCCGAGGCATGCGGTGTCACGCAGCCCACACTGAGTGCTATGATTCAGAAGCTTGAGGAAGAGCTTGACGTGAAGATATTCAGCCGCGACAGAAAGAATGTCGCTCCAACAGCTATTGGGCAAAAGATAATACGTCAGGCGCAGATAGCCCTGAACGAGTCGCAGAGGATAAAGGAACTGGTTTCTGATGAGACAGGCACTATGAAAGGCAGTCTTAGGATAGGAATACTTCCCACCATAGCACCATATCTGGTTCCCGACTTTATACATCATTTCCGTAATGCTCATCCGGATGTAGACCTGTACGTAGATGAAAAGGAAAATGCCTCCCTTTTACGTGAATTGCGTTTCGGAAACATTGATATAGCCATATCCACTTTGCCGGAGGATAGGGAAGGTATACTTGAAATACCCGTATATATAGAAAAGTTCGTGGCGTAGTCAGGCACAGAAGATAATAGCAAGCGGAAATCTTCCTGCCGAACATATGTGGATACTTAAGGAAGGACATTGCGTTCCTAACGGTTCGATGAATTTCTGCAAGAATAAAGATGTAGGCAATCACATCTACGAGGCAGGCAGCATAGAGACTCTGGTAAGGATAGTAGACCGTAACGGAGGATATACCATTATCCCTGAACTCCACATCCCTTTCCTGTCCGATACTCAGAAAGAGAATGTTGTACATCTTAATGTCACACCACCTGCACTAAGATGTGTTTCCATCCTTATTAAGGACGATTTTATTAGGGAACGTGCCGTAAATGCAGTACTTGAAACCCTTAAATCAATAATTCCGGAGTATATGATGGAGGAAAGACTCAGGAAACATAAGATAAAACTCCGGTAAAAAATTAGCGTTACACGTACGTGTTACACGCGTTGCACGTTCGTGTTTCGTGCGTCACACGTTTGTGTTCCTCGCGTTACACGTACGTGTAACGGTGATTATGTTAAGGAATTTCATCAAGTTTTACTTAATAAGGTATTTAATAGTTCGAGAACCTTATTTTGTTTTATACTTCTTTGGGCAGTTGAAATAGAAAGAACTTTCTTGTTGTAATTATGACGAAATAATGTCTGTGTTTCCCTTCGATTTTAATTATTGTTGTATATCTTTTTGCTCTTGTATCTTATTTGATAAAAAAACATTAGGATAATTTGTTTTCATTTTATATTTTTGTGCATAATTAATCATATAATCAATAATCATTTTAATAACAACTAATCATGGGAAACGAAGAATTAATTAAGCTTTGCACTGAGAAAGCCCAAAGATGGCTGACACCAGCATATGATGCTGAAACTCAGGCTGAAGTAAAACGTATGATTGAAAACGAAGACAAGACTGACTTGATTGAAGCTTTCTATAAAGATCTTGAATTTGGTACAGGTGGTTTACGCGGTATCATGGGTGTAGGTTCAAACCGTATGAACATCTATACTGTTGGTGCAGCTACACAGGGTTTGTCTAACTATCTAAACAAATGCTTTGCCGGCAAGAAAGATATTTCTGTAGTAGTGGGTCACGACTGCCGCAACAACAGCCGTCTGTTTGCTGAAATTTCTGCAAATATTTTCTCTGCTAACGGAATCAAAGTATACTTATTCGATGATATGCGTCCAACTCCTGAAATGTCGTTCGCTATCCGTCACCTTGGTTGCCAGAGCGGTATCATTCTTACTGCTTCACACAATCCAAAGGAATATAACGGTTACAAGGCATATTGGGATGATGGTGCACAGGTACTTGCTCCACACGATAAAGGTATCATCGACGAAGTGAACAAGATTGCTTCTGCTGCTGATATCAAATTCGAAGGTAACAAAGACCTTATCCAGATTATCGGTAAGGATGTAGACGATGTTTACTTGGAAAAAGTTCACTCAATCTCTATCGATCCTGAAGTTATCAAACGTCAGAAAGATCTTAAGATTGTTTATACTCCTATCCACGGAACTGGTATGATGCTTATCCCTCAGGCTCTTAAGATGTGGGGATTCGAAAATGTTCACTGCGTGCCTGAACAGATGGTTAAGAGTGGAGATTTCCCAACTGTAATCTCTCCAAACCCTGAAAATGCTGAGGCTCTTACACTTGCCATCAACCTGGCGAAGAGTATCGATGCAGATATCGTTATGGCTTCTGACCCTGATGCTGACCGTGTGGGTATGGCTTGCAAGAACAGCGAAGGTGAATGGGTACTTATCAACGGTAATCAGACTTGCTTGATTTTCTTGTACTATATCATCAAGAACCGTATTGCTATGGGTAAGATGAAGGGTAATGAATTCGTTGTGAAGACTATCGTTACTACTGAACTTATCAAGGCTGTAGCCGACAAGAACAATATCGAAATGTATGATTGCTATACTGGTTTCAAATGGATTGCACGCCAGATTCGTTTGAATGAAGGTATCAAGCAGTACATCGGTGGTGGTGAAGAAAGCTATGGATTCCTTGCTGAAGACTTCGTTCGCGATAAAGATGCTGTTTCGGCTTGTGCTCTTCTTGCTGAAATCTGTGCTTGGGCTAAAGATCAGGGCAAGACATTGTATGATGTATTGATGGAAATCTACGTAGAATACGGCTTCTCTAAGGAAGTGACTGTAAACGTTACTAAGCCAGGTAAGAGTGGTGCTGACGAAATCAAGGCTATGATGGACAACTTCCGTTCTTGTCCTCCTAAAGAACTTGGCGGCTCTAAGGTTGCTCTCGTTAAGGACTATAAGACTCTTAAGGCTACCGACGGCAACGGTAATGTAACTGATATCGATATGCCGGAACCATCTAACGTACTTCAGTTCTTCACAGAAGACGGTACTAAGATTTCTGTACGTCCATCAGGAACAGAACCTAAGATTAAGTTCTATATGGAAATCAAGGGTGAAATGGCTTGTCCTAAGTGTTATGCCGGAGCATGTGCTGACGCTGAAGAAAAGATTGAAGCTGTCAAGAAATCTCTTGGTATCTGATAAAGTGCCTTGCAAAGGCTTTGAAATGCTTTTGCAAACGTTTTTCAAATAATATTCAGACTGCATCGGATGATTATTGTGATAACAATATCGTCCGGTGCAGTTTATTTTTTGTTAAAATCGTAATAATCATAAGTCTATGAGTGTAGAAAATACATTACCTTTGCATCCCGGTAAAAAGTACAGGATATATGGCAAAGTCTAAAGAGATGACATCAGGGGCTCCTCTGCCTCTCATACTGAATTTCACAGTTCCTCTTTTATTGGGAAACCTGCTTCAGCAGACATATTCGTTTGTCGATGCTGCTATAGTGGGTAAGTTTCTAGGTATCAATGCATTGGCATCTGTGGGTGCCAGTACGTCTGTCGTGTTTCTTATTCTTGGTTTCTGTAATGGCTGTTGCGGCGGGTTCGGTATTCCTGTGGCTCAGAAGTTCGGTGCACGCGATTATGTTACAATGCGCAGATATGTGTCTGTAAGTTTGAAGCTTGCAGGTATTATGTCTGTAGCTATAGCCTTTGTGACGAGTCTGCTTTGTGCTTATATCCTGAGATGGATGCAGACACCGGAAAATATCATGAGGGATGCGTATCTCTATCTTTTGGTAACTTTTATCGGGATTCCGTGTACTTTCTATTACAATCTTCTTTCCAGTATCATACGAGCATTGGGCGACAGTAAAACGCCGTTCTGGTTTCTTCTAATATCTACAGTACTTAACATTGTTCTCGATTTGGTGTGCATCCTTGTGTTGGGGTGGGGAGTTGCCGGTGCGGCCATAGCAACGGTGGTTTCTCAAGGGGTATCAGCGCTCATGTGCTATAAGTATATGTACCGCAAGTTCGATATTCTTAAGACTGCTCCGGCTGACAGACGTTTCCGACCGGAATTGGCAAAACAGTTACTTTACATTGGTGCCCCTATGGGACTTCAGTTCTCTATAACAGCCATCGGCAGTATAATGCTTCAGAGTTCAAACAATGCTTTGGGTACGGCATGTGTGGCGGCATTTACGGCAGCCATGAGGATAAAGATGTTCTTCCTGTGTATGCTTGAAAGTCTTGGGATGGCGATGGCTACATACAGCGGACAGAACTATGGAGCCGGAAAACCGGAGAGAATATGGCAGGGTGTAAAGGCTTCTATGATGCTTACTGTGGCTTATGTGGTTATGGTAAACTTGGTTTTATGGAATTTCTCCGAGGAGATAGCGATGTTGTTTGTTGATGCTACTGAAACAGAAGTATTAGCCGATACAGCATTGTTCCTGCATATATCGGCTTCATTCTTCATCTTTTTGGGTATGGTTTGTATATTCAGATATACCATTCAGGGAGCAGGTTATACTCAACTTTCCATGCTTTCCGGTGTGGCAGAGATGATAGCCCGTGTATTGGTAAGTGTGGTAGCTGTCCCTATGTGGGGATATTGGGCTGTCTGCTTTGGCGACCCTGTGGCTTGGATGTTTGCCGTGGCATTTCTTCTTCCTGCATTCAGATATGTTTATCGCAGATTACGCCATATAGTGGAAAAAGAGAAAGTCTTGCATACCGCATGATTTAGTTTTTCACTTTCATCCTTTTCCAGATGCATCGCGGTATGAGTTTCCAGAAGAATACCAATATGCTGTATTTCCAGTCTATCACTGCTATTCTTTTATTTCTCCTTAAGGCTTTTACTATCAGCTTTGCGGCGTATGGTGTCTTCATCAGCATAGGATAGTTCTTGCCGTCATTAAGCAGATTTGTAGCAACGAAGCCGGGACGTATGTCTGTGAAACGGATATTCAGTTTCTGCATTCCCGCAAGCTGTTCAAGTGCATCTATATATGTGTTCTGGAAGCTCTTTGTTGCTGAATATGCAGGTGCTATTCCCAATCCCTTTGTGCCGGCAATTGAACTTATAACTGCTATATGTCCATTGCCTTTCTTTTTGAAGTATCTGAAGGCTGTACCTACCAGTCTGGTAAATCCTGTTCCGTTTGTTTCAAGTGTGTTCAGTTCTATATCTGCATTAAGTATGGCATTCTGATAGCCTATTCCCGAACTGTGGAAATACATATCCATACCTCCAAGTTCGTCAATCAAAGCGATGAGGGCCTTATCCGAGTTGCTGTCCTTTACGTCTATAGCTTTTATGCATACCTGTTCGGGAAATTTTGACTGTAGCATTCTTAAATTCTCTTCCCTGCGACCGGCCAGTCCTAATTTCCAACCA
>artificially_reared_1__coassemble_264_pt1 | contig 28170 bp, 20 predicted proteins | sample artificially_reared_1__metabat2_low_PE_002 | metagenome-assembled genome bin artificially_reared_1 | reverse complement strand
TCAATTGGAGATGAAACAAAAGAGGCCATCTCAACACTATTTTGAGACAGCCTCTATAATAAAAGTGAGCCCTCAAAAGAACACACACAATCTTTTGAAGGCTCATAAAAAATGTTATTATCAGATTTTGAATGTATTTACAGAATTGGCTTTCAGTGTAGGGGTATATACTTTACCGTTTACCTTGAAACTTACTACTTTGTCTGTTGAATCCGAGTTACCGATTACAACCACAATACTTCCATCTGGATTGATGAACGAAAGGACATCATCGTAACTGCCGGAAGTTTCTATTCTCTTGGCTCCAGGCAATACATAATGGCTTACATGTTTCATTATGTAATATTCCGGAGTATAACGGAAAGACTTTCCATCCTCATCTACTACTACCAGTGAGTTCTGCGCCCATCCCCATCGGCTGATACCTCCTTCCATGAGCGAAGTATTCCAATATTCATAAACGCTGACACCATTTTTCAGATAATGTTTCATCAAGTCCCATGAATGAGCAGCACCTTTCCAGTCATTCTTACCGTTTCCACATTCCTGCTCGGTTTGATATAATTTCATATCAGGATACTTTGCCTGCACCTTAGGAAGTGCACCTTTTCCTGCCCACTGAAAACCTACTCCTTTAACATATCTGGCACAATCCTTATCCTGCAGGATAGTATCAACAAGTGCCCTGTTTGCACGTTCCACTGTACCAAACATTACTTCAACATTCTTTTCGGCCATAACAGGACCCAAATATTGGCCAACAAATTTAGCCAGTCCTTTTGCTGTCCAGCAACAGCTTGGGAATATCTGTGCAGAATTGAATTCATTCTGAGGCATTACGGCAAATATATCTATTCCTTCCTGACGGTAGGCATCAATGAATTTTGAGAAATACAAAGCATAAGCCTTCATATAGGAATCTTCCTGAATAAACATATCCGTACCTTCTCTGCCTTCCTTATCTTCGGCCAAACCATTGTCTACAACGCGGGTCATATACGTGCTTTCACCATCCTTAAGACGTTCCTTCAGGATACGCGCCATCTTAGTCGTAGCAAGTCCGGCATAATGCTTGTTATACTTCATCCATGATGGCGGACACCAGGGCGATGCCCATATTTTCAAATCAGGCTGAAAGTTCAATGCTGACTTAATGAAAGGTATCAGAGTTTCCCTGTCATGGTCAATAGAGAAATTCTTCATTTCGAAATCCCCTGCTGTTTCGTTGTAAGAATACCAGTCTACTGCAAAATCATTGGCAGCAATCGGCATACGGCAGATAGTGAAATTTGCTCCTACACCCGGAGTGAACATTTCATTCAGGATACTGTCGCGCACTGATTTATCCAATTTATTAAGTGAAACCCATCCTAGTTCGTTGAAACAGGTTCCGAAACCATCTATGGTTTGTCTGGTATTGGTTGTATCGATTACAATATCCACCTCACCCGATGTTTCGGATGATAATACTGAAGGTTGTGACACCCAAGGTTCATCAAAAGTTGTACTTACCCATGTTGCTTTCTGAGGTTGTCCGCATGACAACAAGCAGCTTGCTACCAAAGCTGAATACATTAATTTCTTTACCATAATTATTGATTAATTTTTTATATTATACTTATAATAGAATCATTGTTTTACCCTGATTTTCAAAATTACAAAATCTCAGTAATTCCGATATCAGACGGCATCTTTAATTTAAAAATTCAAATGCACTGCAAATTCAGCAGTAAACGGACGTATATATGTTCCTGCCATCAAATAATTTCTGTAGGCAGATACATCTTCCAATAAATCGGCCGCACCGATACTTCCTGAAGCACCTTTTTCATTAAACAGGTTCACGAAATTCACTGTAAAGCCTACATGCTTGTTCAATGTATAGTCTATACCTGCAAATGTTTCCCAGCGACCATTGAAATACAGGGTATTCGTCTTGTTTATGTACTGCTTGCTCTGATAACGGAAACTTGCCCATATACGGAACTTGTCGAAAGTATAACTTGGATCAAGTTCTACGATAAATTTGCTGACACCGGTAGATACATTGTTGCTGAACGAATATGACTTGGAAGTTCCATCGCTGAAAGACGCATTTATATCAAAGTTCTTGTATAAAGGATTCTGGTATGTAAAAAGTCCGTGAAAAGAGAATCCCTTGAAAGGGTTCAAGACAACGTCTGTAGTCCATCCCATAGTTTCAATATCGTATGTGATAGGAATTGTCACAACATCCGAAGCGTCATTTGGGTTTGTAAACTGCGTACGGCTCTTATAATTACTCTGACTGATAATAGAGAACTGTGACACAAGCTGCATCCAAGGTGTATTCCAGAATATTCCTGCACGTCCGAAATGAATATTCACTGCATCAAGAATAGGCATATATGCTCCGGCAAAATCCTGAGATTCAGGATGCTGCATAGCATAAACATACTCACCAACAAGACCAAAACCTTTTGAAATCACAAAACGTGTATTTAATGTTGCAGCCGGATTTACCCAATTCTTTTTGAAAGTGGTAATCCTACCGTTATTAACACTATAATCTACATTTCTTATATTCTCCGGATATGTTGGTTCGGTATCCGTAGCATTCATATAGGCCATCGCATTCTGACCACCAACATTATAATATTCCAGACGGGCACCTGCCGAAAGCCACCAGCGGTCTGTAGCCTGCCAGTCATCCGAAGCATAAAGAGCTGTTTTCACTTCGTGAGCATCATAATATTCACCTCCGGTATTGAATGTATAACCCTGGCTTCCATTATGATTCAACCATACAGGGTCGGCCTCAACGGTATGAGCATATACACCTGTACTGGCAGTAATACCCTGACGTTCCCACTTTAAGTTATATCCCAACCGCCAATTATGATTGCCATCGTCACTTTTACCTAACAATTCTGCTGTTGTAAGCCAATTGCGTTCATAACCAATATCACGAAGCAGATAACGGCTGTTGAAAGAGCCTGTAAATACATCACCAGCCTTATGTTCACCATAATCATAGGCATAAGTATATCCTGAATTTTCATCAGCCACACCTATTCCAGACAGAGAAAGCATTGACATATAAGCATTTGCATAACGATATTTTGAATACACATTCAGTTTCATGCCATTGTCAAAATTATAGTTCAGCTTGAAGTTAACATCATTGCTCATATTATGTGCTCCATCTGAACGGTCGTAAGTTTTCATCTCACCTGTCATCACATCTCTATAAGTGATATATCCATTACCGGGTAAAAAGCCATCATGTCCCAAATCAAATCCATTGTATTCTTCTACACTACCATCACCCTTATAGATGAACGGACCATAATTATCACTCAATCCTCTGTAATATACATGTTTATAGAACACACTTGCTTTGCCTCTACCCTCATTCCAGGTTTTAGTCAAACCAGCCTTATACATCTGCATGTTATTGGACAAATATGTATCTGCCAGCTTGTTTGTGCCCGGGTCCATATTCACATACGCCCCAACAGAGTAGCTCCAGCCATTCTTTATCGGTCCTGCAAGTGCAATGTCGAAACGCTGCAGGTTATATATATTAGTGGTATAATTGACATGGCCTTCAAATTTTTCTCCACCCTCACGAGTGTATGAATCAACCGAATAATTGACCGAACCATTTGTTATGGCATTCTCACCTATAGAAGTAAGTCCCACTTTACTATGCATGGCACTTCCTGCCCAATAACAATACGGCAGACATGGCCAAATACTGTATGACACTGGTAATCCGTCTTCATAAATTGTAGTAGACAAACTTGAAGGCAAACCTATTGATATCTGTCTAGGCTGATTATCGGATGATGCATTAAGCATGACATTTCTGTTTTTCACTTCTTTTGTTTCTGGAACAGAATCCTGTACAGCCGTATTCTGAGCTGATGTTACGACCGGAATCATCAACAAAGAATTTGTAATCAATAATACATTTCTTATTTTCATGGTTATAAAAGTTATTAGGTTTAATTATCAGATTATTATTGTTGAGGTAAAAGACATGGTTTTACAGTTTCGGTCACCTTACCAATTTGTTTTACAGTGGTTTCTAAAGAATTATTATCTGCCGCATTTCGTGCTACGAGTATTTTGTACGTACCTTCTTCAACCTGCCAGCAGCTCTTATTTTCATTGAAAGATGCCAGACTCTCATAAGGTATATTGACCGATACAGTCTGACTCTCTCCTGGTTGCAGATTACGAGTCTTGGCAAACCCTTTCAACTCTCTTGACGGTTTATCCATATCCTTGCCAGGTGCAGAGACATATACTTGTACCACTTCCTTACCACTTTTCTTTCCTGTATTCTTTACAGTGACATTCAGAAATATGTCGCCATTTTCTGATTTTTCTATTTTTAAATCACTGTATGAGAATGTTGTATAACTCAGTCCGTAACCGAAAGGATAAGACACAGGTATATTTTTAGTTGTATAATAACGGTAACCCACGTAAATACCATCGTTGTATGTTGTCACATCAAAGTTCTTACGTTGACCTTCAGTTCGCACATCAGTAAATCCTTTCAATGACTCAGTAAGTACTTCTTCGCTGATTTCGTCAGGCAAAGGAAAATCATCTTTGGAAGGAACGTCATCATAACTTAAAGGCCATGTCATAGGCAAACGTCCTGAAGGCGTTTCCTTACCGGTCAAGATATCAGCAACCGAACTACCTCCCTCCTGTCCTGGCAACCATGCCACGAGTACAGCATCAGGTCTGTCAATCCAGCTGGCAGTTTCAATCACACCACAAACATTCAATATGACAACGGTTTTCTTTCCTTTATTTCGAAAAGCAGAAGTAACTTTATCTACCATATTCTTTTCGGCAGGAGTAAGATTGAAATTATCGGCTATATTGCGGTCAGCAAATTCACCGGATGTTTTACCTATGGTAATTATTGCCATATCATTATCAGAAGCCAGTTTTTCAAGATTAACTTCATCAAGGTTCATTTCTGGAATAAGTTTTTTAGGCATAAAAGCAGCATATCGGTCGTTCGATACAGGCATTTGTGCTTTGGCTGTTTCTATATAAGACTCATACTCCTGTTTCAGTTCTTCATCAATTACAAGCCCAGCATTTTTCAATCCATCAATCAGTGATATTACATAAGCATGATTTACGTCACCTGAACCGGTTCCACCAGCTATGAAATCATACGAAGTACGTCCGAAAACGGCTACATTCCTTATGTCATTATTTAAAGGCAATGATTCGTCCTCATTTTTAAGCAATACCATACCTTCGCAAGCTGTATTACGTGTTACCATAGCATGTGCTTTAAGATCAGGATTATTATCAGCCACATGTCCTTTGAAACGAGGTGTTTTAAGAATAAGCTCAAGAATTCTTTTTACATTACGGTCTATAATCTCTCCGGATAATGTTCCGTTCAATACTGCCTTACGGATTTCCTCGCGTTGTGATAGTTTACCAGGCATTAACAACTCGTTGCCAGCCTCCATCTGCTGTACTGCATTGTTTCCACCGTACCAGTCTGTCATAACCATCCCGTCAAATCCCCATTCGTTACGAAGAATTTCTGTAATCAATTCTGTGCTTTGGCAGGCATACGTCCCGTTTATCTTATTGTAAGAAGTCATTACAGTCCACGGCTGACTCTCCTTTACAGCTATCTCAAAAGGTTTAAGATAAATTTCGCGGAATGTACGCGGTGTACCTACAACATTATTACTTGTACGGTTTGTTTCCTGATTGTTCAATGCAAAATGTTTTAATGATGTACCTACTCCGTTTTTCTGAATACCATTTATCTGTGCAGCAGCTATTTTACCTGAAAGAAGAGGGTCTTCACTGTAGTATTCAAAATTACGTCCGTTTAACGGATTACGGTGAATATTTGTAGCAGGAGCAAGAAGTACATCTACTCCATAATGCTTTACTTCATCGCCCATAACATTTCCCACAGATTCGGCAAGCTCTGTATTCCATGTAGCTCCTATTACTGTTGCTACCGGAAAATGTGTACAATAGAAAGTCTTATCAGTTCCTTCGCGTTTGGGCGAGATTCGCAAACCGGCAGGACCATCGGCAACCACAACTGCAGGTATTCCCAAACGGGGTACTGCATTAATCTGTCCTGCAGCTCCAGGTACCAAGACAGCAGAATTTCCTATAGTGGCAGTGGAACTAGTGTTTTCCAGTCCTGCAGATCCGACTAATAAATCAAGTTTTTCATCCAGGGTCATCTCACTCACGATTTTTTCTACCGGGTCTTTTCCCAGTTGGGGAGTCTGTGCACATATGCTCATTGGCAATATTGCAGACAACATCAATAAGTTTCGTAGCATATTATTTATGATTTTAAAAGTTATTACTGATATGTTTTTCATCACTTTTAGAAAAGTTTTTCTGTCCTTTAAGACTAGTGCAAAGTTAGAGGCTACTCAAACAAGATTATCTGTTTAGTAAACAATTATAATTTATAAAAAGTAAATCACCAAGCAGTAATAACGCCCTATGATACAAGGTATTAAGTAAATAAAAGAGTGTTAAAAAGTAAACTCTTTAGTAACTTTTTTCAGAATAATGATATGATGTTTTAATGTAAAAAGTAAGGCTGTAAAAACTGATATTCCTGAAAAAACATAGATAAAAACACATTGGTAGATACTAATGCAATGATATTGAACAGTAATTAAAGGCAACAATGCATTTTAATAATAAATATTTCAGTAACTTTGCATCCAACGGATTCATGAAAATAATATGATAAAACCAATTATGAAAATAGCTACTTTCATTTTGCTCATTTTATTACCACTGAATATTCTTTCCCAAAACAACATAGAGGAATATCTTGACTCGCTAGATACAGAGATTATCAAAAGCTCAAATTATGTTCTGAAAAAACAAAATGAAATAAACCAACTCAAAAAAAATCTTGAGACATCATCATTTCTAGAAGATAAATATTCTTTCTGCAAACGTATCTTCATAGAATACAGCAAATATCAGACAGATTCTGCCCAATTATACCTTAACAAATGGTATGAATACGGTCTGCAAAGTAATGATAGCAAGAAAATACAAGAAATATTACTTTATAAAGCTTATATTTATACACTTCGCAGTGACTTTGTTAATGCAAATAAAGTACTTGAATCACTGCCTACGGTAGAAAACATTGAACCAGAATTACGATATCTCTATTCAAGAATACAATTCGAAAGACTGCTTCATTCCACTATTATTTCAAATAGAAAAGATTCTTTGTCAGGAATTCGTACATGGAATAAATTTTCACAATTTATCCCTAAAGATGATATGTACTATTCTATTTATTATACGAATATCTTCTCAAAAAACATAAACGACAGCATATTTACAATCCTAAAAAAACAAGCAGAATATAAAGATATAACTCCACAAAAGGCATATCTTCAGTTCTGCCTGTCTCATTTGTCTGAAATAAGAGGAAATACGAATCAAGCTTTCATATATGCCATCTGTTCTGCCATTACAGACATTAAAATGGTTAACTACGATTCTCAATCAATCCTTTATATAATACAACAGTTAAGCCAACACATAGAAAATAAGAAGCAACTGAGCAGATTGTACAAATATACCCAGTTCTATTCAGAAAACGTATCCAGCTATAAGGATTTTGGCAGAAGTTTACAACTAATAGAAATCCAGAACCAGGTACAAAAAAGGTATAAACAATTCATTGATGAAAAACAGCAAGTATATTCAATAACATTTATAACTTGTATAATCGTAATCATAGTATCAGGAATTTTACTATATGTATTTTCCAGACAATACAAGAAACAAAGAAGAACATTGACTGATATTAAAGAGAATTACAATGCCCTTCAAGATTTAGTTTCGAAAATGCAAAAAGAGAATGACCTCAAAATCAACAAAATCAATATCCTAGAAACTGAAATAGAAAAAAAGAACAATTTCTTCATAGATAGTTTAAGAACTCAAGTGGGATTGCTCACAAAATTTTCACAAACAAAGAAAACTATCCTAAACTTAATTACAGCGTCACAACTGAGGGAAGCAAAAAAGCTGCTTAGTGATTCTTTGGTTGATAATAGTGAACAAAATTTCCTATATGAAAGTTTTGACGAGATTTTTCTATCGATACATCCTGACTTTGTAGAAAGATTCAACAAACTTTTAAATCCAGACGCTCAAATCAAACAAGAATCTCCAAACAGACTGACCATTGAGTTACGTATTTATGCATTGGTTTGTTTAGGTATAACCGATAGTATAAGCATTGCTAAACTGTTGAATTACTCTCCTCAAACCATTTATAACTACAGATTGAAAATACGACACTCATCAGTAATTCCTGAAAAGGATTTCGCAAAGACTGTCATGAATCTATACAAAACTATAAATACATAAAATGGCAAACTATAAGCCCTATGTCCAGCAATCTTTTTTACATTGCAAAACATAGGGCCTTTATAGAGTATGTATATCAGAAGGATAAGTTATATTTCAATCCTGTAATCTCCAGCAGTGTATTCTTTAGCCTCATCTTCACCTGGCACTGTTACAGAGGCTGTACATCCTTCTGGTATAGTAAACTCCCATATCCATTTATCGCCTTCATACCTCCATGCACTCTTAATAATTCCTGAAGCAGATTTATAAACCGCATCAATAAAACCTAACCTTTTGTCAGGTACAGGTTTCATAATGATATGCTTGAAACCTGGGCATGCAGGATCGGATGCTATCCCGGCAACACTCTCCCAAATCCATTCGCACACTACTCCGTAAGCATAATGATTGAAACTGTTCATTCCTCTCGGTCCCATACCTGACTCTATCATATAGCTGTTCCATCTTTCCCAAATTGTAGTAGCACCGTTATCAATTGAATATAGCCAGCTTGGATTTTTCCTCTGAAGAAGTAATTCCCATGCAATATCAGACATTCCGTTTTCTGTCAGAACAGGCATAAGGATAGAAGTTCCAAGGAAACCAGTCTGAAGACAATTATCGTGTTCCGCAAAATTTTCCCTTAAACGAGTAATCATGGCTGTTTTTTCCTCACCCTCCACAATTCCGTTTTTAAGGGCAAAAAGTGCTGGTGTCTGCATAGTATTTAGAATATCAGTCTTGAATCTACCATCGGCAGTAAAGAACTCTTCTCTGATATACGCCTTTGATTCTGTAACCATTTTTTCGTAACGTGAAGCATCCCTTCCTGTAGCTATTGCCATATCACGCATCATACCGGCATCAATCATCCAGTATGAAGCACTAAGATAGTTCCAATAATCAATAGCCTCCGGAAGAGGACATGGATTACCTTTATCATCTTTACCAAAAGCTCCGCCACCACAACTTTCAAGCGGTTCATAACTAAGCCAGTCTGCCCACTGATAGTTCCAGTTTTCTTCCTTTAATACATTATGGTCGTATTTTGTTTCGTTGACATGGTTTATATACTTTTCCATTGCTTCCCAGGATTGTTCTATGATACCGGTATCACCATACTGTTTCCATACAGTCCACGGAACAATAATCCCCGCATCTGCCCATCCTACTCTCATCATTTCGCCACCATACTGTGCCAAAGGTGCCACACCAGGAAAACCACCGTTCTCACCTTGTGTATCCATCATATCACGCATCCATTTATGAAAAAACGAAGCAGTATTTGCAAAAAAACTTCCGGTTTCTGCAAAAACCTGAGTATCAGCTGTCCATCCTAACCTTTCATTACGTTGAGGGCAATCTGTAGGTACAGAAAGATAGTTCGAGCGCATACCCCAAACTGTATTTGAAATAAGTTTATTTACCATTTCGTTTCCAGTCGTAATTTTTCCTATCTCCATTTCCTTGGTTATGGACGTAACCGGAATGGATTTTATACTCTTGATAATAACATCTCCAGAAGTACGTATTGAAACATAACGATAACCAAAGAATGTATTACGAGGACAAAAATCTACATACGAATCCGATGAAGGAAATGTATATTTAAGTATCATTCCATCATCCGGTATTCGCAAATTAAGTCGGTGTACACTACCTTCCGGACCATCCATTCCACGTATTTCTGCTCCATTGCCATCATTTAGAATCTCAGAAGGGTAACACTCCAGAACAGTACCTTCATCGGCCTTGAAAACAAAAGCAGGTACAGCAGCACTATTTTGACCAAAATCGATAACAAGATTTTCTCCCGGAGAAACTGTAATTTGCTCACCTGAATTATATTGCCTTATTATATTTACTTTACCATATTCTTTTTCTCCGGCACCTGTTACTCCTTTCCAGACATATGCCTCAACCGGAAGAAGGGCTATATCGTGACGAAAATAGACTTCAGCACCTGCAGAAGGTATAATTTCGCCTTTGAATTCTGTATTCAGTTCCGGTTTTGAAAGTTTGTCCGGAGTGGAAAATCCAGGCAAGATCCGTGCATCATAGTCTTCACCATCAAAAATAGCTGCATGAGTAACCGGACCTGCTATTCCGGCTTTCCAGTTCTCTGTATCAGTACCTATATATGTTTTGGTACCATCTGTGTAAGTCAGTTCCAGAACAGCACGAAATGCACACTTCCTACCTATCATTCCTTCATTCCGGTATGGTGTAATTATTTTATCGGCCCACCATCCCGGGGTTACCTGGGCAGAAAGCATATTTTCTTCCCCCTTACTTGTATTATAAATATTGGTGACATCGTAAGTAAAGGATAACTTAGTTTTTTCATAATGTGTAAAACCCGGTTTTAAAATTTCATCTCCTACCAGCTTACCATTAATATATAAATCATATATACCCAAACCGGTAGTCATCCAACGGGCACTTTTTATATCCTTATCATTCCTGACTACCGCAACAAACCAACTGGCACCATCAGCCGAACGCGTACCGTCGACTACCTTTCCAGTTACCACATCGGCATCGGCCACCGAAATCCAAGAAGAATAATTCCAAAGAGAATCATTTAAAGCATCGATACGGCTGATAGAAACATCATGCTTCATCGAACAACATACAGAGGAGCCTATCACCCCAACAAACATAAATGATGATAAAATACTTTTCAAAAGTTTTGTTTTCATAATATGATAATGTATAGATCTTTCCAGTTATAAAGCAAAATTATAGAAAATCTATTTAACTGCAACCTCTTTCCATAAACTTCTCATAAATATCCCAATTTGAGTGGAACTTTGAAATATTTTGTTTACCTTTGGACTTCGGTATTAAAAAATAAACATAAAACTGCTAATATGGAAAATAGAAGTTTAGTTACTATTGCCGAACACTCCAAAGAGAAAATACTATATCTTTTGGAGATGGCAAGAGAATTTGAGAAGAAGCCGAACCGTAGCCTTCTGGCAGGAAGAATTGTGGCAACATTATTCTTTGAACCTTCTACAAGAACACGTCTCAGTTTTGAAACCGCTGCCAACCGTTTGGGAGCTAAAGTGATAGGATTTACAGATCCTAAAGTGACAAGTTCGTCGAAAGGTGAAACTCTGAAGGACACTATCATGATGGTGAGCAATTATGCTGATATCATCGTGATGAGACACTATCTGGAAGGTGCTGCAAGATATGCAAGCGAAGTGACAAAAGTGCCTATCGTAAATGCCGGCGACGGTGCTAACCAGCATCCTTCACAAACTATGCTGGACTTATATTCCATATACAAGACTCAGGGAACACTGGAAAACCTGAATATCTATATGGTGGGTGACCTGAAATACGGACGTACAGTACACTCGCTGTTGATGGCTATGCGCCACTTTAACCCAACATTCCATTTCATAGCACCGGACGAACTGAAAATGCCGGAAGAATACAAAATATACTGCAAGGAACATAACATTAAATATGTAGAACACACTGAATTCAACGAGGATATAATAGCAGATGCAGATATCCTATATATGACACGTGTGCAAAGAGAACGCTTCACCGACCTGATGGAGTATGAGAGAGTAAAAGATGTATATATTCTGAACAACAAGATGCTGGACAAGACACGCCCTAACCTGCGTATCCTGCATCCACTGCCAAGAGTAAACGAAATAGCTTACGATGTGGATGACAACCCTAAAGCTTATTATTTCCAACAGGCGCAGAACGGACTGTATGCCCGTCAGGCTATTCTTTGTGACGTATTGGGAATTACACTGGAAGAAGTAAAAGCCGATACTGAAAAATAATAACAGAATATAAACATTGACATGAATATGAACGAAAAAAAAGAACTGCAGGTAGCCGCTCTTGAAAACGGCACTGTAATAGACCATATACCGTCAGACAAACTGTTTACTGTAGTTTCACTGCTAAACCTGAAGGACATGGATAGCAACATAACTATAGGATATAACCTTGAAAGTAAAAAACTTGGTAAAAAAGGTATCATAAAGATAGCTGACAAATTTTTCACTGACGAGGAAATCAACCGTATATCAGTAGTTGCTTCCAAAATAAAACTTAATGTAATAAGGAACTATGCAGTAGTGGAAAAGAAAGAAGCCATTATGCCTGACGAATTGAAAGGTATCGTGAAATGCAACAATCCTAAATGCATCACCAACAATGAGCCTATGCAGACATGGTTTCATGTGACTGACAAGGAAAAAGGTCTGCTGAAATGCCACTACTGCGAAAAAGAGCAGCAGAAGGATAATATAAAACTTATCTGATAATGAAGCAAGACTGGAAACCAGGCACAATGGTTTATCCGTTGCCTGCCGTAATGGTAAGTTGCGGAAGTTGTGAAGAGGAATATAACATTATAACTGTAGCGTGGGTGGGTACTATATGTACCAACCCACCTATGTGTTACATATCGGTAAGACCGGAACGGCACTCCTATCCTATTCTGAAAAAGAATATGGAGTTCGTAATAAATCTTACCACAAAAGATATGGCTTATGCCACAGACTGGTGTGGAGTAAGATCAGGAAAGAACTATAACAAGTTCAGCGAGATGAAACTTACACCGGGAAAAGCTTCGATAGTGAATGCTCCTATAATAGAAGAATCGCCTCTGTGTATAGAATGCAGAGTAAAAGAAGTGTTATCATTAGGATCGCACGATATGTTCATTGCCGAGGTGGTAAACGTTAAGGCAGATGAAAAATATCTTGATTCTGAGACTGGAAAATTTGAACTTGCAAAATCAAATCTTCTGGTATATGCTCATGGAGGATACTACGAAACCGGAAAGAAAATAGGTAAATTCGGATGGTCGGTAGAGAAAAAGAAATAGTCCGTCAATGAAAAGATTATGCTTGACAATACTTGCAATGTTATTGCTTGCGTGCAGTGTAAATCTGTATGCACAGGATATTATGCTGTATGACAGCAAGCAGGAAAAACAAAAAATAAGTATCGGAATTAAAGCCGGATTTAACTCTACGATGATGTTTACCGATAAACTTTACTATGGAGAACAAGAAATAACAGACATTCAGAACAACTACAAAGTGGGATACATTTCTACACTCTTTGTAAGAATTCCTGTAAAGAAAAAACACTTTCTACAGCCGGAGGTCTCGTATGCCATATCACAGGGTAGTATAAGTATGAGCAACCTTAGAGAGAATGCTACAATACTGGAAGACAATGCACTTATTAAGACTAAGATATCATCATTGGAAATACCTTTGCTGTACGGTTATAAGTTCATTGACTCTTATCCATACGGAATGTCATTTTTTCTAGGTCCCAAAATAGCATGGACTATAAAGAAACAGACATCAAGCGAATACTCAGGATTTTACCAAAAAGGTATAAAAGAATATATCAGACCATTTAATTATAGTGCCATAATTGGTTTGGGAGTAAATATTTCAAATATATTTTTCGATTTCAGATATGAAATTGGATGTAACAATATAACCAAATCTGTAACTTACGATAAAGAATTGACTATTGAACCTTATAACGAAAAGGAACTGACTCTAAAAAGGAGAAAAAACATATTAAGCTTTTCGGTAGGTGCCATATTCTAATTTTCATTCAATTATTAACATATAATTATTTATTACAACTATGAAAAGAGATGATTTGATTTTCGGAATTATAGAAAAAGAACATCAGCGCCAACTTAAAGGTATTGAACTGATTGCATCTGAAAACTTTGTAAGTGATCAGGTTATGGAAGCTATGGGTTCTTGCCTTACCAACAAGTATGCTGAAGGTTATCCTGGTAAAAGATATTATGGAGGTTGCGAAGTAGTAGACCAAAGTGAACAGATAGCAATAGACAGACTGAAACAGATATTCGGTGCAGAATGGGCTAACGTACAGCCACACTCTGGAGCACAGGCTAATGCTGCTGTATTTTTGGCTGTATTAAACCCTGGTGACAAGTTCATGGGACTTAACCTGGCTCACGGAGGGCATTTGTCACACGGTTCGGCTGTAAATACATCAGGTATACTATATACCCCTTGCGAATATAACCTGAACAAAGAAACAGGAAGAGTGGACTACGACCAGATGGAAGAAATAGCCCTCAGAGAAAGACCAAAACTCATCGTTGGCGGTGGTTCGGCTTATTCAAGAGAATGGGACTACAAGAGAATGAGAGATATTGCTGACAAGGTTGGTGCTATCCTAATGATTGATATGGCTCACCCTGCCGGACTTATTGCAGCCGGATTGCTTGACAATCCTGTGAAGTATGCTCATATCGTTACTTCTACTACTCATAAGACTTTGCGTGGTCCTCGTGGTGGTGTAATAATGATGGGTAAAGATTTCCCTAACCCATGGGGTAAAACTACTCCTAAGGGCGAAATCAAGATGATGTCGCAGCTATTGGACTCGGCTGTATTCCCTGGTATACAAGGTGGACCGCTTGAACATGTCATTGCAGCTAAAGCTGTTGCATTCGGTGAATGTCTGCAACCTGAATATAAAGAATATCAGATGCAGGTAAAGAAGAACGCAGCTGCACTTGCACAAGCTCTTATGGACAGAGGCTTTACTATAGTTTCAGGTGGAACAGACAATCACTCAATGCTTGTGGACTTGAGAACAAAATATCCTGATTTGACTGGTAAAGTTGCAGAAAAAGCATTGGTAGCAGCAGACATTACTGTAAATAAGAACATGGTTCCATTTGACACTCGCTCAGCATTCCAGACATCAGGTATACGTCTTGGAACTCCTGCTATCACTACACGTGGTGCAAAAGAAGACTTGATGTACGAAATAGCAGAAATGATTGAAACTGTTCTTTCCAACGTGGATAATGAAGAAGTTATCGCTTCAGTAAGAGCAAGAGTCAATGAAAAGATGAAGGATTATCCTATCTTCGCTTATTGATAAAAAACATAATTCGGTGTAAAAAAATTACACCGAATTATACAATAACATAAATATAACTAAACACTTAATTAACATATGAAAATTTACAAGAACGTAGCATTAGTCCTATGTGCAGGAATTATGTTGGGAAGTTGCGGTATGACCAATACTGCTAAAGGTGGTATGATAGGTGGAGGCAGCGGAGCTGCACTCGGAGCATTAATTGGAGGATTGGCAGGAAAAGGTAAAGGAGCTGCTATAGGTGCGGCTGTTGGAGCGGCCGTTGGTACAGGTGCAGGTGTACTAATTGGCAAAAAAATGGACAAAGCAGCAGAAGAAGCTGCAAAAATCGAAAATGCACAGGTAGAACAAGTGACAGACAACAACGGATTGCAAGCTGTAAAAGTAACTTTTGCATCAGGAATTTTATTTAGTACCAGTAGCTCTACCCTTAGTGCATCAGCAAAAAATTCATTGACAGAATTTGCCAACAATGTACTCAGACAAAATCCCAATATGGATGTATCGATATACGGATATACAGACAATACTGGATGGAAAAACTCTACAGCAGCAGAAAGTGTTCAGAAAAATATAGAACTTTCCAAACAGCGTGCAGCCAGCGTATCAGGTTATCTCATGGCTTGTGGAGTTTCTGGAAACCAGATTAAGAGTGTTGAAGGTTTAGGAGAAGAAAATCCTGTAGCCAGCAATAGTACAGAAGCCGGACGTCAGGAAAACAGACGTGTGGAAATCTACATGTATGCCAGTGAAGAAATGATCAAACAAGCTGAAAACGGTACACTTCAATAATAACTAAAGAGTTGTTCAGAAAAACGGACAACTCTTTTATTTTACCCTGATTACTCTTAATCCTGTATGCTTTTTCTTATTCTTAAGATAATCATACAATGGCAAAGGATCCAAAAGAACTTTTCCATGATTAGAAGAGGCATGTAAAAGATGTAACTTTCCATCAATCCAAACAGCAAACCCTAAATGAACCACATCCAGCCCCGGTATACTTGTTGTCAATGCAAGAATATCGCCTTCCTTTATTATAGTATCAGACTGTGACATATTTAAAAGTTTTTTTGGTATATATGGCATTTTATAGTCTTTCCATTTCTTCTCCACACGCTTAATTTCATTTACCAAAGAGTCATTGTCTCTTAATAGCCGGTATAAGCCTGGATGCTCCGTCATGTAATTTAAAGACAAGTTCCTTAAATCGTGCTCGTTATCCCCAGTAAGTTCACATACAATTCCTTTCTGTTCATTTTCAGAAATCCAATCCGAAAAATAATGTAAACGAGAAGCATATCCGGAAATTACTCCCCCTCTATATCTGATACTAGTCAATGTTTCTGAATAACACCTATATCCTGGATTATGATGCTTAGATGATAAATACAAGGCCAAAACCATTTCCACATATGTTGTACAGTCCAAAGAATCTGTCCTTATAACCAAAGCTTCATCCTGTCCAACATCCAAAGTTCCTCCTTTATAAGGAGTTCCTATCATACTTTCAGCAAAAAACATCAGACGTTCTGTTTGTGTCTGAAAATTCATTTTAACAGACTTCTGCAATAAACTGTCTATAAACAAAGAATCCGATTTATTAGAAAAACAAAAAGGGGTACTTATCAATACCCCCAATAACATAAGCAATATTCTATTTTGCATCTTCCGTTTCACCTTTCAATATTGGTAATGTCACTTTATATTTCACAGCTATAATACGAACTATAAAAACGGTAGTACCGCATGCTATCTGAGACAAATAGTTTTCCAGCCCTACATAATCACAAAGCCAATAAACAATTCCTCCAACAACACAAGCCATAGCATATATTTCTTTTCTGAATATAAGAGGTATCTCATTTATAAACACATCCCTTATTACTCCACCTGCAGCACCTGTAATACTTCCCATGATAATTGCAACCCAAAAAGAATATCCCAAGTCCAGACTTTTAGTGGCACCTACTACAGTAAACAAAGCCAATCCTATGCTGTCAAAGATAAAAAACGTGTTATTTAAATGTATAAGATACTGGCGAAACAATATTACAAAAAGCATTGCCATTGCTGTACATATAAGATATATAGGATCAGTCATCCATGCAGGGGTAACATCAAGAAGCAAATCACGCAATGTACCTCCACCAATAGCTGTAGCCAAACCAACAACATACGCCCCAAACCAATCAAAACTTTTGGCAGATGCCAAACGAATGCCACTTATTGCAAAAGCAAAAGTACCTACAAAATCCAGTATTTCTACAAAAGACGGTATTTCAAACATATTTCTAATAAAAAAATTACCAAGTATAATTCAAACCAAAACTAAAAAGTTCCTGAAACTGGAAATAACTATCATCCGGTTCCTTGGAAACACCATCATCAAACCTTCCATGCATGAATAGTTTTGTTGACAGATATTTATTAACCACAAAAGTGAATGTATTTTCCCATTCACCCAAAACCTTCTCGTAGTTTGTAGTGTATGAAAATTTAGACTCCCACAACAGTGTAGGAATAATTTTCCAAGTAAGTGTCGCATTAATACGCGAACCCAACACATTTTCTTTTTTATGACCTTCTTTTATATTAAATTTAGTCGGATCAACCTCATCACTCCTTACACTATATAGAGTATAGTTTAAAGGATTCAGAAGAACAGACAGATTTACCTTTCCGTCTTTAGCGTATTTATAGTCCAAACCGACACCGACGTTCAATGTAGCAGGCGAGAACAAAGTTGAAACAAGATCATCTGAGTTAGTTGCATAATTAGAAAAGAACTGTGTTTGAAATTCAGCCGAAAGTGTATAGTACCAGTTCTGTATTGCTTTGTAACCAAGCTTAGAGGTCAAACGCAACAAGTCATTATTTGCTTTATAAGAGTGTACTGTATCCGAAGGGGCAGTTATAAAGCCCAACTTCCATTCCAATTTAGTTTCAAACTGAGTTTTCTGTTTGTCGTCATACTTTACCTGCCAAGTAAAGCCAGACAATAGCGATTTCGTACTTTCACCTCCCTTATACCAGTTTTCCGATATAAAGTTTTGCGAAAATTGAAGATAACCGTTACCTCCATATGTCCAGAAATTTGGTTTTAAAACCAACAACTCAGAATCTGACATTTGTCCAAAACCAGCATTATTCTGAACAAACTCAATAATATTGTCTTCCTTGTATACAGAAGTCATATCTTCCAATGAAAGAAACTCAAGACTGTCAAGCCTTGATTCATTCTGCAACACCAACTCTGGATAGTCTACATAAAAATATAATAACTGTCTGTTTATTTTTCTGTCCAGTTCTGAAGATATAGGCATATGAGGCATTCCCTTTTCAAGCATATTGACTTTTCTAACAGAATCCTCCACCAATATATCCCTTGGATACCATGAGTCCACACTAGAAGCTTCGATAAAAGCTTTTGAATAATATGTTAATGGTACAACATACTTATAATAATCTGGATTCATTTTAATTTCTGATAAGGACAAATAGATATCATCCCATCTATCCTGTGCCCACTCTGAATATTTTCTGTAATCAGAATAAATCTTTCTCAAATCTAAAACAGATTTAGGAATAACCACTACCGGTTCTACGGGTACACGTTTTGATATGGAATCAGTCTTTTTAATCTTAATAGAATCGGATATTGATATAGCAATAGAATCAGACTTGATAATAGAATCAGATTTAACAGAATCAGTACATATAGAGTCTGTTAAAACCGTATCACCAACCACTTCAAAGATTGTAGTATCCTTCAATAAAGAATCAAGATCTATAATGGAATCAACTGAAATCTCAAAATCTGATTTATTTATTAAAGAATCCCTCATAAATATCCGTTTTGCAGGAAAAACAGCAAACAAATTATGAATAAATAAAGATGCAAATAAAAATAGAGCCGTTAATGTTTTCATTTTTATATTTTTGTGTTATAAACTAAATGCAAAAATACAATATATTTCATTCATTGAATATTAAATTCTATAGAAATATGTAATTCTAAAGTAAACTTATTGCACTATTTACAATGTTTTGTTTTTTTATCACTTGATTTTCGGCTTTTTTTTATAATTTTGCACACTTGTAGAAACAGTTCTTATTTGAATCAAATTTTTAAATATACATTATTGTGGCAGAAACAAAGTACATTTTCGTAACAGGTGGTGTTGCCTCCTCTTTAGGTAAAGGTATCATTTCATCTTCAATAGGTAAATTGCTGCAAGCAAGAGGCTACAGCGTAACTATCCAAAAGTTCGACCCGTACATAAACATTGACCCGGGAACTCTGAATCCGTACGAGCACGGAGAATGCTACGTGACAGTTGACGGACATGAAGCCGACCTTGACCTTGGACACTACGAACGTTTCCTTGGTATCCAAACTACAAAGGCCAACAACATTACTACAGGACGTATTTACAAGAGCGTTATCGACAAAGAACGTCGTGGTGATTATTTGGGTAAAACTATCCAGATTATTCCTCACATCACCGATGAAATCAAACGTAATGTAAAATTACTTGGTAACAAAAACCAATTTGACTTCGTTATCACCGAAATTGGTGGAACTGTTGGAGATATTGAATCATTACCATATCTTGAAAGTATCCGTCAGTTGAAATGGGAACTTGGCAGAAATGCTTTGTGCGTTCACCTTACTTATGTTCCTTATCTCGCTGCTGCAGGAGAACTTAAAACAAAACCTACCCAGCATTCTGTGAAAGAACTTCAGTCTGTAGGTATACAGCCTGATATTCTTGTCTTGCGTACAGAGCATGAACTAAGCCTTGGACTGAGAAAGAAAGTAGCATTGTTCTGCAATGTCGACGAAAACGCTGTAATCCAGTCTAAAGACATGCCTACCATCTACGAGGTTCCTCTCCGCATGCAGGAGCAGAAACTTGACGTTACAATCCTTGAAAAGATGGGACTACCAGTAGGTGAAACTCCAAGCCTTGGTCCTTGGAAGGAGTTCCTGAACCGCAGATACAATGCTACTGAAAAGGTAAGAATTGCATTAGTTGGTAAATACGATTTGCAGGATGCTTACAAATCAATTCTTGAAGCATTGTCACAGGCTGCTACTTATAACGACCGTAAGGCAGACATTCATTTTGTAAACAGTGAAAAGCTTACAGATGACAATATCGCCGAAGCATTGAAAGACATGGACGGCGTTATCATTTGTCCTGGATTCGGACAGCGCGGTATCGAAGGTAAATTCGTTGCTATCAAATATTGCCGTACACACAATGTTCCTACATTCGGTATTTGCCTTGGTATGCAGTGTATGGCTATTGAATTTGCAAGAAACGTACTTGGCTACGAAGATGCCAACAGCCGTGAAATGGACGAAAAGACTCCTCACAATGTTATTGACATAATGGAAGAACAGAAATCCGTTACAAACATGGGAGGAACAATGCGTTTGGGAGCATACGAATGTGTACTTGACAAAGATTCAAAAGCATACGAAGCTTACCAGAACGAACACATACAGGAACGTCATCGCCATCGTTATGAATTCAACAATGACTACAAAGAAGAATATATTAAAGCTGGCATGAAATGTACTGGTATCAACCCTGAATCAGATTTGGTTGAAATCGTAGAAATACCAGCTTTAAAATGGTTCGTAGGTGTTCAGTTCCATCCGGAATACAGTAGTACTGTACTGAAACCACATCCATTGTTCCTGGCATTCATTAAAGCTGCAATTGAAAAGTAATCAATAAACTACTAAAATAAAATGGACAAAAACACGTTAGTAGGCTTCGTCCTGATTGGGGCTGTTATTATCGGATTCGGTATATATAATACCCCTAATCAGGAAGAAAGAGCTCGTGCACAACATTATCAGGATTCTATACAGCAAGTAATCAAACAAAAAGAAGAATTATTGAAGAAGCAGGAAGCTGCAGCCGAGCAAAAGGCTCTAATGGTTGATTCCACTTCAACATTCTTCAATGCTTCAAAAGGCACAGAACAGTTCGTCACTTTGAGCAACGACCTTATTGATATTACTATTTCGAATAAGGGTGGACGTGTCTGCAAAGCGATGCTGAAAGAGTACAAAGACCAAAAGAAAGAACCGCTTGTATTGTTTGATGGCACTGATGCATCACTGAACATTGGTTTTGAGGGTAAGAACGAAAACATCATGAGTAGTCAGATGTATTTCGATGCCACAAATGTGACAGACAGCACAGTGACTATGAGACTGAATGCTGCAAATGGCGGTCATTTGGATTTCTGCTACAAGCTTATTCCAAATTCATACATGGTGAACTTTACGGTACAGGCTAAAGGAATGCAGAATTTCTTCTCGCCATCTGTAAAGACAATGACCATTGACTGGAAGCAGAGAGCACGCCAGATGGAAAAAGGTTATACTTTTGAACAGCAGTATACATCGTTGACATACAAACCTGTAGACGATAGTTTCGACAATCTGGACAAGGCTAAAGACGAAAAGGAAACAATACAGGAGGTACTTGATTGGGTAGCTTTCAAAAACCAATACTTCTCATGTGTATTCATGGCAGAAAAGAACTTTGAAAATGCTACTTTGGAATCGAAAATGGAACAGAAAGGCAGCGGCTACATGAAGAACTATCATGCAGACATGCAGACGGCTTTCGACCCAACCGGTGCCCAGCCAAGTAATTTCCAATTCTATTTCGGTCCTAACCACTTCAAGACACTCCTTGCAAGCAACGATTTAAGCTTTGCAGACAAAGATCAGGAACTTGAAGACCTTGTTTATCTGGGATGGCCTATTATCCGCTGGATAAACCGTTGGTTTACAATCAACCTGTTCGACTGGTTGTCAAGCTGGGGATTGAGCATGGGTATGGTTATCCTGCTTATGACTATTATCGTCAAGATTCTGGTTCTCCCTACTACATGGAAATCATTCATTTCATCAGCTAAAATGAGAGCATTGAAACCATACGTTGAGAAGATTAACCAGAAATATCCAAAGCAAGAAGATGCATTAAAGAAACAACAGGAAACGATGGCTCTTTACAGTCAGTATGGAGTAAGCCCGATGGGAGGATGTCTGCCTATGCTGCTTCAGACACCTGTCTTCATGGCATTGTTCTTCTTTGTTCCGAATGCAATAGAATTGCGCCAACAAAGTTTCCTTTGGGCAGACGACCTTTCTGCATATGATGACCTGATTAGCTGGAGTACATCCATTCCTCTTCTCGGTAATCACCTGAGTCTGTTCTGCCTGTTGTTCAGTGTTACAACTATCATCAACCAGTTGGTAATGATGAAACAGCAGAATATGGGTGACAATCCTCAGATGGCAGCAATGAAATGGATGATGTACATCATGCCGGTGATGTTCTTCTTCATTTTCAATGAATATGCATCAGGATTGAGCTACTATTACTTCATATCAAGTTTGATAGGTATCCTCACTACATGGATTATGTACAAGGTTACAGACGAGAAGAAACTTCTTGCACAGCTCGAAGCAAACAAGAAAAGCCCTTCACAGATGAAGCAAAGCAGTCTGCTGTCAAGACTTGAAGCTCTTCAGAAAGAACAGGAACGTCTCCAGAAAGAACGTCAGGAGAGAATGAACAAGAAATAATCATCATTCAATTATAGAGTATTGTCATTCAGGGGTAATGTTTTAATCCTTGGATGGCAATATTTTTTTAACCGGATATCAAAACTATTATAATCATGAATAAAAACCTCATCACAATGACTGCGGCTACACTAATGTTAGCAACATCAGCATGCGTAAGCACTGAAAAGTCTGCCGAGAATAAAGCCTCAATTATCGGCAAACAGGAAATAAGCATCGAGAACGGACGGCTTACTCCCGAGGTTCTCTGGGCAATGGGACGAATCGGTAGTTCTACAATATCACCAGATGGTAAAAAAATAGCATACACAGTTTCATACTACAGTGTGAAAGAGAATAAAAGCCACACTGTCATCTACATAATGAATGCAGACGGCAGCGGAAACACACTCCTTACTACTACATCAGCAAGCGAATACGAACCGGCATGGATTAAAAATGGCGAAAAACTGGCGTTTTTGTCAAACGGACAGATTTGGGAGATGAATCCTGATGGAACAGAGCGCAAACAGTTGTCCGATTACGACGGAGGAATAGACGGTTTCAGTTTCTCTCCTGACGGCAGCAAGGTTCTGTTCATTTCGCAAGTGAAATATGGTGAACGTACTGTAGACAAATATCCCGATCTGGACAAAGCCACAGGAATGGTAATAGAAGACCTTATGTACAAACACTGGGATGAATGGGTTCAGACCGTTCCTCATCCTTTCGTTGCCGATTTTGACGGAAACAAAGTGGGTACAGCCACTGATATAATGGAAGGCGAACCATACGAATCGCCAATGAAACCTTTCGGTGGAATAGAACAGCTGACATGGAGCAACGATTCAAAACAGATTGCATATACATGTCGCAAGAAGACAGGGCTTGAGTATTCAGTTTCTACTGACTCTGATATCTATCTTTACGACATTGAAAGCAAGAAAACAAGAAACCTATGTAAAGAAGATGCAACAGACAAAAACATGGGATATGACACCAACCCTCAGTTCTCGCCAGACGGAACAATGATTGCATGGCAAAGCATGGAGCGCGACGGATATGAAAGCGACCGCAACCGTCTTTGTGTGATGAATCTTGCAAGCGGCAAAAAGTCATACATCACAGAATCATTCGAATCAGGTGTCGATACATATTGCTGGGCAAATGACAGCAAGACACTTTATTTTACAGGTGTTTGGCATGGAACAAGCATGATTTACAGTACCAACCTCAATGGTGAAGTAAACAAGCTGACCGACGGCATGTACGACTATGTCTCAGTGGCATTACTCAATGACGGGCAGCTATTGACCAAACGTCACTCTATAAGCGAAGCTGACGAACTTTACACTGTAGCACTCAATGATAACAATAAAGTAAGCCGTATCACAAAAGAAAACGACCACATATTCAGCCAGCTCAAAACAGGTAAGGTAAAACCAAGATGGACGAAAACAGTTGATGGCAAACAGATGCTCTCATGGGTTATATATCCTGCTGATTTCGACCCAAACAAGAAATATCCTACACTCCTTTTCTGTCAGGGAGGTCCTCAAAGTCCTGTAAGCCAATTCTGGAGCTACAGATGGAACTTCCAGATTATGGCAGCAAACGACTATATTATCATAGCTCCTAACCGCCGTGGTCTTCCGGGCTTCGGTATGGAATGGCTTGAAGATATAAGCACGAACTATGGAGGACACTGTATGGATGACTATCTGAGTGCAATAGACGATATAGCAAAAGAGCCATACGTAGACAAAGACCGTTTGGGCTGCGTTGGTGCAAGTTTTGGAGGATATTCTGTATACTGGCTTGCAGGACACCATAACAAACGCTTCAAGGCATTCATAGCTCACGACGGTTTCTTCAACATGGAACAGCATTATCTCGAAACAGAAGAACTCTGGTTCACTAACTGGGACCTTGGAGGCGCTTACTGGGAACTGAAAATCCTGCCGTTAAACGTAGCTATGCCAACTCACCTCACCTGTTTGTCGAAAAATGGGATACACCTATCCTTTGCATCCACGGCGAGAAAGACTACCGCATTCTTGCATCACAGGGAATGGCAGCATTCAATGCCGCCAAGCTGAGAGGAGTTCCCGCACAGCTTCTTGTTTTCCCCGACGAAAACCACTGGGTATTGAAACCACAAAACGGAATATTGTGGCAACGCACATTCTTCGCATGGTTGGACAAATGGTTAAAGAAATAACATCATGGTACAGCAAGTTGAATTTTCACTAACCCCAAAAAGAAAAGGATTCCATCTTGTAACTCAGGAAATAATGAAGAATCTCCCTACTCTGCCTGAGCAGGGAATTCTCAACCTTTTCGTCAAGCACACCAGCTGTGCGTTAAGCATAAACGAGAATTATGACCCTAGTGTACGTGCCGATATGGAACAGATTTACAACCGCCTTGTAAAGACAAACGAACCATATTACAGCCACACCGACGAAGGCGAAGATGACATGCCCAGCCATGCCAAATCAAGCCTTACAGGTGTTTCGCTCACTATTCCTATTAGCAACGGGCGCCTCAACCTTGGAACATGGCAGGGAATATACCTTTGCGAATTCAGATATTCCGGAGGAGCCAGAAAGATAATTGCAACAATAATTTCATAAAATGAAATAGCCGTACCCCACTCTCATATACAGAGAGTTTGATACGGCTCCATTTTTATTTATACTTAACCTTACTATTATTTAATAGCCCTAATTACTTTTCGAAAACCAATTTACCGAAGAACTCCGGACAGTGGAAACAAGGCTGGGGCAAGTCTATCGGACTCCAGGAAAGGAAATGCGGAGTCTGCAGCAAGTCGCCACACTTATAGAAATTACCTCTCAATGCAATTCCAGACAAATCTTTGATGTCGTGATTGAACAATGAAGTGAGAGGTATTATCAGAGAAAGTTCCCATGAACACTCACCGATACGTTCCTCAAAGGGGTCTCTTCCCAACGAAGACCATCTCTTGACATTAGCCAATACTGTTTCTGGAGCATGATGTCTGTCACCCTTTCTACCAAAGTTTACAAGCAATGTTCCCGCACAATTGCATTCAAAATTATAATACTCATCTTCATTTTCGGTACGTACGAAAAACTCACAGCATGAGTCTTCCCACACTCTTCCCTGATCTGCTGGAGCAACAGCCTTTACACTGGCTTCTGTAACCTTATAGTTTACCAATATGGAATCACCTGTATGTGCAACCCTGAACTTAACATCAGGACAATACGGATAATCAGACCAGTTCACTACATCAATGGAATTATACTCTACAGAGAAATCATCCATCAGTCTACTTACACGCTCAGCTTCTGATATAGAGCATACAATCTTTTTTACTGCAATTTCTTTCATTGTTTTAAGCATAAACATTTGGCACAATGCAAATATACAAAAAAATCCAAATATAAACCTATATTCGCCAAAAAAGTTTATATTTGGAATTATAATTATATAAATTATTTCTTTTTATAATAGATATATCATCTCTTATCCCAAAAACTTGGGGCAAACATCAGCAATATACCAAACAATTCCAAACGCCCTATAAGCATAAGGAAAGACGAAACCCACTTTGCCGCATCAGGAAGAGCACTCCAAGAATATGCAGGTCCGAAACTACCAAATCCAGGACCTACGTTACCTATACTTGATATTGCTATCCCCATAGCTTCTACCATCTCCAGCCCCATAACCATGAGGATAAACCAACCGACAAAAGTACATATAATATAAAGCATGGCAAATGTCGTTACAGTAGATATGGTGGACGATGATACAGAATGTCCGTTAACCTTCACAGGCAATACTGCCCGCGGATGCATAAGTCTGTTAAATTCATTCTTTACGTTCTGCAGAATTATCAGAAGTCGCATAGACTTCACACCACCGGCAGTAGATCCAGTGCACCCTCCTGCAAACATTATATACACAATAAGAATCAAGGTAAAATGGGGCCATGTAGAATAATCATCTGTTGCATATCCGCACGATGTGTGTATCGTTACGACCTGGAAAAAAGCACGCCGGAAAGCTAGTTCAAGACCATATCCTTTAATAAAATACAATGCCAAAGTTATAATTCCGGTAACTATCCCGACAGAAGAAAGAAAACACCTAGTCTCGACATCTTTCAACCACAACATAGGCTTTCCCTTGAAAATAAGGAAATAGAGAGAATAATTCAAGGCAGATAGCATTGTAAAAATTGTTATCACATATTCTATAAATGCCGAGTTCCAGTAAGCTACACTACTTTGTTTAGTAGAAAAACCACCCGTTGCCGTTGATGTAAATGAGTGGCAAACTGCATCGAATATACTCATACCTCCTAGCCAAAGCAGAAAAGCCTCTACAATAGTCAGAATAAGATAAACCATCCACAAACTTTTTGCCATCTTGCTAATCTTAGGATGAATTTTATCATGATTTACTCCTGTTGCTTCGGCCGAAAAAAGAACTTGATTTCCCACACCAAATATTGGCAATATGGCTATGGTGAAGAACACAATACCCAATCCACCTATCCATTGGGTAAAACTTCTCCAGAACAGCATACCTTTAGAGAGTGATTCTATATTGTCCAGTATAGAAGCACCTGTAGTGGTGAATCCGGACATCGTTTCAAAAAATGCATCGGTAACTGACGGAATGCTGCCACTTATATAAAAAGGCAACATGCCGAACAATGTAAAGAACAGCCATGTAAAGGCAACAATACAGTATCCGTCTCTCCGTGAAAGGTTTTTATCGGCATTCTTACCAAAAAACATCAGAATACTGCCCACACCGAGATTTATCAATAATGAATATACGAAATATATATAATCACTTTCATTATATAAAAGGGAAACCAATGTGCATACTAAAAACATCATACCCTCAAGATAGAGCAGTATGCCAAGAATCCTGAAAATCATTTTACGATTCAACAGGCTATGACCGCGACCGGTCTCAACATGCATTTGCGAACTGATGAAGTCTTCCATACGTTTATAAATTAAAAAAGAGGCCGTTCAAGCCTCTCTCTTCCGTCGGGGTACCAGGATTCGAACCTGGGACCCCCTGCTCCCAAAGCAGGTGCGCTAACCGGACTGCGCTACACCCCGAATTGCTTATAAATTGTGAAGATACATCTTTTCATCTTGTCGGGGTACCAGGATTCGAACCTGGGACCCCCTGCTCCCAAAGCAGGTGCGCTA
>artificially_reared_1__coassemble_258_pt1 | contig 30158 bp, 23 predicted proteins | sample artificially_reared_1__metabat2_low_PE_002 | metagenome-assembled genome bin artificially_reared_1 | reverse complement strand
GCAAAGCTACAACCAAACCTCAAAGTGTAAAAGGTGCATTTGTTCGAATGCTTACAAATAGACAGGGAACAGGCGGAAGAATACGATGGGGGTTGATATAAATTGACGAGTTGACAAGGTTCCATATTCAGATAGCAACCTTATCAACTCGTCAACAAATATTGGTTATGTAGTATTTATAGTCCTGCAACAGCTTCTATTCCTCCGTATACACTGCTCAGTATACCTAGCAGGATTATTCCTGCAAGACAGATGGCAAGTGATGTACGTGTTAGCCATGAACTGCGGAAATGAGGAAGCGGATTGTCGTTAGGTGTTATATACATGGCTTTTACTACTAGCAAGTAGTAATAAAGCGAAATCACTGTGTTTACAAGAGCAAGGAACACCACAAGCCAATGACCTGCATTAAATGCCGATGCAAAAACAAAGAACTTGCTGAAGAAACCAGCAAACGGAGGTATTCCTGCAAGTGAGAACATAGCGAGTGTCATTACAAAAGTAAGACGTGGATTGGTGCGGTATAGCCCAGCATATGCGCTACGGCTTACGGCATTTTCCGATTTTACTATCTCTTCAGAACGTGACAGGGCATTTTCCATATGTTCTCCTTCTACCTTGTCAGCTTTGGCATAGTTTTCGCCAAGTGTGTGTCTTTCTATTGCCCCGATAACGCCGAAAACAGCAAGGTTTGCCACTATATATACAGTGATGTAATATATCAGAGAAGTTGTTCCCTGAGTATTTCCTGCAATTACAGCCAACATAATATATCCGGCTTGAGATATACTACTATATGCCATGAAACGCTTCATGTTGTCTTGAAGTATTGCAAAGATATTCGCCAGAGTTATTGTTACTACTATCACTATGCTGAGCATCAGTTCCCAGCGGTCGGACATTGGTGCGAATACTTTTGTAAGAATACTCATAAGAGCAAAGGCTGCAGCACCCTTAGAGATGACTGACAGATATCCGGCAACAGCTGTAGGTGCACCTTGATATGTATCCGGTGTCCACATATGGAATGGTACAAGACTGAGTTTGAATCCCAAACCTGCAAAGAAGAACACCATTGCAAGTATCTGCAGAGGTGTACCTGTGATATTTGCCGTCATGTCGGCAAAGTAGGTTGTGCCACATGTTCCATAAATAAGTGAAAGTCCGTAAAGCATCAATCCGGATGAGAACATAGAATTCAGTATGAATTTAGCTCCCGCCTCTGCACTGTGGTGTTTCCACTTGTCGAAAGCTATGAGACATGCCATAGGGATGCTGGCAAGCTCAAGTCCAACATAGAATAGGATGAAACTTCCGGCACTGACCATAAAATACATTCCCAGTAGAGTACTTATAGTTATTACGTAAAACTCACCGGCTTTATGGCGTGAGTCAGGCGACGAAATCCATTCGCCTGCCTGCATTAACACCAGTAGTGTGCCTGCTGTAAGTATTGTCTTTACTACAGATGCAACCGGTGTACAGTGGTACATTCCGCCAAAATATTCACCAGCGGATGGTTGTATGTTCAGAATTAATTGTATCACCATCAAGATGCAGGTCATTGTCTGCAATGTCTTGTGATGAGGCCCTTTCATAATCAGGTCTGCCAGAAGGATTATAATCATTATAGCTGCCAGACTGATTTCTGCCTGCATTGGTATAAATTGAAGCATATATTTAACTTTTTTAGTTCTTGGTCTTTAGTTGTTAGTCCTTAGGTTCTAACAACTAACAACTCGTAACTTAATAATTCTGTTTATTTAACTATAGCCGAGATAATAGGTTCAACACTGTAGCTTATAACATCGCTTACCCAGAATGGCGCCAGGCCTAGTCCTGCCACGGCAGCAATCAGACATATAACAGTGAAACGTTCATCCCATGTAGCATCTGTAAGTTTCAGATGTTCCGGATTCTCGCAAGTGCCGTACAGAATCTTTCCTACCACACGGAGGATGTAAACAGCTGTTATTACGATACTCATTGTGGCAATCACTGTACATACACGGTGGAAGTTATCAGGATTTTGGAAAGAACCTACGAATACGGTCATTTCGGCAATGAAACCGCTTAATCCCGGAAGACCAAGGTTTGCTAGTCCGGCAATAACGTATCCCACAGCAAGGAATGGCATAATCTTCATCAGTCCCCTCAACTGGCGGATGTCGCGGGTATGTGTTCTTCCGTAAATCATACCAATCAGAGCAAAGAAGAGGGCAGTCATAAGTCCGTGGCTTAACATCTGAAGGATTGCACCGGTAGCACTTACCTTAGTCATCATCAACAGTGCGAAAAGAACCAGACCGCAGTGGCTTACTGATGAGTATGCGTTTATATATTTCAAATCTGTCTGAACTACAGCACTGAATGCTCCATAAACAACGGATATAGTGGTCAGCACAAGGAAGAAATCTCCCCAAATGGCAGCTCCTGTAGGCATAAGATACATTGCAATACGGAAACATCCGTAACCACCAAGTTTCATCAATACTCCTGCATGAAGCATAGATACTGCAGTAGGAGCAGATGCGTGACCGTCAGGGCTCCATGTATGGAAAGGGAATAGAGCCCCCAATACACCGAAGCCGATAAATATCAGCGGGAAGAACAGACGCTGGAATTCAGTAGGTATTTTGTGGTTTACTATTTCAAGAATGTTCATAGTTTCGGCTCCGGCACCGTAGTAGATACCTAGAATACCGATAAGCAGGAATGCCGAACCACCCATCAGCATCAGAGTAAGCTTCATGGCAGCATATTCTTTCTTTCCGCTTCCCCATACTCCGATGAGCAGATACATAGGAATCAGTGCTACTTCGTAGAACATGAACATGGTAAATAGGTCTGTAGATATGAAGAAACCGAAAACTCCCGTACTAAGAAGAGTGAACCATAAGAAATATTCCTTAGTCATTGGTTGCAGACGCCATGAAGCGAATGTACCAGTGAATACTATTATTGAACTAAGTAGCAGCATAACTACAGAGATACCGTCCACTCCCACAGAATAGCATATGTTCAATGGCTCATACCAAGGTGTGCTTGCAGTAAACAGCATTTCTTCTGTGGCTCCTCCATTTCTCAATCCGATGTATGATACGGTAAGCCACACTGACAATCCCAGCAATAAAGTGGAACCAGCCACCATAACCGCTCTTACCTGATTTATGCCTTTTGCCAGCCACAGGCCCAGTAGCATTACCAGAGGGATGATTACAAATAAACTTAATATATTCATTTTTCAATTAAGAATTAAAAATTAATGATTAAGAGCTGAAAGCTTGTCTAACAAATATGTGTTTATCACAACAGAATCAAAGCTGCTGTAAGGATGATAATACCACCCAGGAACCACATAGTGTAAGTCTGAATCTTTCCACTCTGTACAGGCTGTGCAGTTTCGCCGGCAGCATTTGTTGCCCATGCCATGAAGTTCATGAACTGGTCTATCACATGGCGGTCAAACCATGCCAGAGGAGTCGATATACAGCGGAAGATAATCTTCTTTGTTACGAACATCCATATTTCGTCCATGAAGAAACGGCGATATGCAGCATGGTGCAGGCGGCTGAACTTCTTTTGAAGCATGTCTGCTACAGGCTGAGTCTTTCCGGCATACATCCATGTGGCAATGATTATAGCCAATACTGCTACAACGATACTTGTAGTTGCCACTGTTGTATCAAGGTGAATATCGTAAACATGTCCGTTGCTTGAAACAAAATGTCCGAAAGGTATAGCCCAGCCTGCCACAACAGTGATAGCTGCCAGGATAACCAGTGGTAATGTCATCACTACAGGACTTTCATGCGGAGTGTGATGAGCGTAATTATCATTTGTCTTTCCCCAGAAGATGCAGTAATACAAACGGAACATATAGAAGGCTGTCATTCCGGCTATGATTGTCATTATCCATCCTGCTACTGGACTGAAGCGGAAACAAGCTGCAAGAATTTCATCCTTAGAGAAGAAGCCAGAGAAAGGAGGAATACCTGCAATGGCAAGACATGCAATAAGGAATGTGATGTGAGTGACTGGCATATATTTTCTCAATCCTCCCATGAACGACATTTCGTTGCTGTGAACAGCATGTATCACGCAACCTGCACCAAGGAACAGCAGTGCCTTGAACATGGCATGAGTGAACAGATGGAACATTGAAGCCATATATCCCAATCCGCCTTCATGCGGATCAAGACTTGTAGATACGCCCAGAGCCACCATCATGAAACCAATTTGAGAGATGGTAGAGAAAGCCAGTACTCTCTTGATGTCACTTTGTACGCAAGCCACTGTTGCTGCATAGAAAGCTGTGAACATACCTATGTATGCCACCCAATGGAGAGTCTGAGGAGCAAAGCCTATAAACAGTGGGAACATTCTCGCTACCAGATATACACCGGCAACGACCATTGTTGCGGCATGAATCAATGCTGATACAGGGGTTGGACCTTCCATTGCATCAGGAAGCCAGATGTGGAGTGGGAACATTGCACTCTTTCCTGCACCACCCACGAACATCAGTCCTAAAGCCCACGGTAATACCATGCCTGCTTTCATAAGCTGTTCCTCCGAAGGAGAAAAAGTGAAAGTCTGCATATAATAGCCGTAAATCAGGATACCGATAAGGAAGCCTAAATCGGCAAAACGGGTAACGATGAAAGCCTTCTTCGAGGCTGCGATAGCTTCCGGCTTAGTATAATAGAAACCTATGAGCAGGTACGAAGAAACGCCCACCAACTCCCAGAATACATACATCTGGAAGATATTAGTAGCTACCACCAGTCCAAGCATTGAGAATGTGAACAGCGAGAGGAAAGCATAGTAACGTTGGAACCCACGTTCCCCCTTCATATATCCGAAGGAGTAGATATGTACCATGAGTGACACAGTGGATATAACCACCAGCATCATTACTGAGATAGGGTCAAGCATAATACCCATGTCTATGTGGAGTGATTCAGTGAACGGCAGCCACTGGAAGTTCCAAGGAGTAGAGACAGGCAACAGCCCTTCGGCAGTGCGTGGTGCACTGAAATAACCTATGGCAGTGATGTAGCTCAGCACTGTGACAGCCGCTAGCGACAGTGTACCTATCGCTCCAGCTACCTTGTGAGGCATTTTCATTCCTGCCAGTGCCAGAACAAGGAAGCTCAGAACGGGCAGGGCTAATATAAATATAGTATATTCCATGTATAATTGATTTTTAGCTGTTGATTTCGTTGTATTTTGGTTTTATCAACCAATAACTCTTTACCAACAACTGATTTCTCTTATTTTTATCCTTTCATTTCCGAAATATCATCGGTCAGAATCTTGTTGATATTTCTGTAAACATTAATGATGATAGCTATCGCCACTGCAGTTTCGGCAGCAGCTATGGCTATTCCGAACAGACTGAAGAAATGTCCCTCCAACTGTTCCGGGAAAAGATATCTGTTGAACACTGCAAAGTTGATATTTGTGGCATTAAGCATCAGTTCGGCAGAAATAAGTAGTGCCAGTAGGTTCTTGCGTGTGAAGAAACCGTAAATTCCGCAGAACATCATTACCGTGCTTATCACAAGATAATGTAAAACGTGTACTTCTATTTCCATAATTCCTTATGTTTTTTAGTTTCTTTTTCTTGCAATCATAATTGCTCCTATCATGCAAGCCAGCAACAGTACGCTCATAACTTCGAAAGGCAGTACAAACTGGTATTTTTCAGTACCGATAAGTGCATTACCTATCTTTTCTACCGGAAGTTCTACTCCCTGTGGGATAATGTTCAGAGCAAAACCGTTTGTAGCAAGGATGAACATCACCAGTGCCATGCCTACCAATGTAGTGAGCAGCACGCTGATCATCTTTCCACGGCGTATTTTGTATTTCATTGTTCCTGACGAGCGTGTGAGCAGAATAGAGAATACGTACAGCACTATGATACCTCCTGCATATACCATTAGCTGTACGGCGCTGAGGAATGTGTATCCCAGTATGGCATAGATTCCTCCTGTTCCAAGAAGAACGAACAGCAGATAAGTGGCAGAGCGCAGAATGCTGCTTGTTGTGACAGCCAGCACTGAAAATACTATGATACACAGCGCCACTGCATAAAATGCTATTTCAAAAAGTGAAAACATGTTGTTTAATTAATTATGAATTAAAAATTAAGAACGTTGTTCAATTAAAAATTAAAAGTGATGACATTCACCCGTTTTTAATTATTAATTTTTCATTATTCATTAAGTGTAAGTATCAGTTTATCTCTCTCGAACACAGCGTTTTCGAAATGATTGCTGAATCTTATGGCATCATGTGGACATGCATTGACGCAAAGTTGGCAGAACATGCACGCCCCAAGGTCGTATTCATATTTCACCAGGAATTTCTTTTTCTTTCCGTCTTCTGTCTCGCGTGTTTCGCTTGTTATACGTATCGTGCCGTTAGGACATGCCATCTGACATAATCCGCAAGCAATACATTTGTTATTCCCGTTTTCGTCTTTGGGCATCACCAGCATAGCGCGGTGACGTTCCGGGATGTGCAGTGTGGTATGTCTGTTTTCTGGATAGCGTTCTGTAATTTTCTTTTGCATGAACACCTTCATCGATGTACGCATACCAATCAGAAGACTCTTTATCCCGAAAGCATATCCGTTTATATAATCTTTAAAAGTAGACATATATTTTTAATTTTTTAGTTTTTAATTTTTTAGTTGTTGGTTTTTAGTTATTAGTTCTAACAACTCTTATTTCAAACAACTTCATTTTTAAAATACCAGTCCGAACACTTTCATCACCGTCATTATCACAAGTACCAACAGTGAAAGCGGCATCAGATACTTCCATTCAAGTATAAGTACCTGGTCAATTCTCAGTCGTGGGAAAGTCCATCTTATCCACATCAGCAGGAATACCACGAAGAAAGTCTTACCAACAAACCATATCACACCTGGGATGTAGTCCATTATTGCGTTGAAACCCTCCAGTCCTGCTATGTGTAGCGGCATCCATCCTCCCAAAAACAGAGTGACGGCTATACCGGCAGTAATGAACAGATTCAGGTATTCAGCCAGATAGAAGAAACCGAAGTGCATACCCGAGTATTCTGTGTGGTATCCAGCTGTAAGTTCCTGTTCAGCTTCGGCAAGGTCGAACGGAGCACGGTTTGCTTCGGCATTTCCAGCTATCAGATAAATCACAAAAGCCATAAGTGCCGGCAGATGCCCCTTGAAAATGTTCCATCCATTTTCCTGATAAGCCACAATTTCCTGAATATCCATTGTACCACACAGAATAACCATAGTGAGTACACTTAGTCCGATAGAAAGTTCGTAGCTAATAATCATTGCTCCGCTTCGTACGGCACCAATCAGTGTGTACTTACTGTTACTACTCCATCCTGCAAGCAGAATACCCAAAACTCCGATGGATGAAGCTGCCAACACGAAGAATATACCAATATTCATATGAAGAATTTCTCCACCTTTGTTCCATGGCAGACATGAGAAAGTAAGGATAGAAGCCATGATTACCAGGAAGGGTGCCAGAGCATACAGGAATTTATCTGAATTCTTCAGACTGATAATTTCCTTAGTTAGAATCTTAATAACGTCGGCTGGTACCTGTAGAAGTCCGCCACGTCCACCTACGCGGTCTGGTCCGATACGGCATTGGAATGCCGCACATACCTTACGCTCCATATATATCAGAATGATGGCCAATACTGCATACATCACCATGATGAATATTCCCACTGCAATACCCTCTATGGTGAAGGCCAGCCATTCCGGCATCAAGCCACACATTGTGCTGTGAATCCACATCAGCACCGGCTCCAGATTATAATAGTCAAACATTTTAGTCAAATAATAATTAATTAATTAAAAGTGAACTTATTAATAACTAATAATTGAGTTTGTAGTTCTTTACCCATTATTAATTCCCATCACCTGTCAATATCTGGAATTACAAAGTCCAGCGTACCGCCAATGGCTATCAGGTCCGCGATTTTCTGTCCTCGGCACACAGTATCCATTGTATCTACCAGCGGCAGTCCTGTAGAACGGTAGTGCAGGCGGTAAGGGTACTTGTCGCCATGACTTTCCAGCATCACTCCGAATTCGCCACGGCTGCTTTCCACAGAAGTAGAGAAGTTACCTTCAGGCAGTTTAATGATTGCTTTTGTCTTCACGCGGAATTCTCCCTCAGGGATATTGTCAATAAGTTGTTCTATGATATGGCAAGATTCCATAATCTCATCCATACGTACCATGTATCGTGCAAACGAGTCGCCTTCAGTACGTGTTATTTCGCGGAAATCTACCTTGTCATACATAGCATATGGATGATGTTTTCTCACATCGTTGCTCCATCCCGAAGCACGTCCTGTACCACCGGTTGCACCCAGTGATATTGCATCTTCGCGCGACAGTACTCCTACACCTATAAGGCGTTGGCGTGCAATGACATTACCGGTAAAAATATCATGATAGTCCTTTATTACGCTTCGCAGATGCTTGATAAATTCTTTCACCTTACGCTGGAAGTCAGGATGTATGTCTGCCTGTACACCTCCTATCACGTTGTAGTTCTGAATCAGTCGTCCACCCGTAGTTTCTTCCATGATGTCCAGAATCATTTCCCTTTCTCTGAATCCATAGAAGAAAGGAGTAAGTCCGCCCATATCCATTACCAGACATGAGTAAAACAGCAGATGTGAGTCAATACGCTGTAATTCATCCATTATGGTGCGGATATACTGTGCACGTTCCGATATTTCTATACCGGCAGCTTGCTCAATACACATACACAATGCATGGCGATTATGATGAGCGCTCAGATAGTCCAACCTGTCTGTAAGCGCAAGAGTCTGTGGATAAGTAAGACTCTCATTCATTTTTTCTATACCGCGGTGGATATATCCCAATATAGGGTCAATTCGGCGTATGTTTTCGCCGTCGATGGAAGTACGCATACGCAATACACCATGAGTAGAAGGATGCTGCGGACCTATGTTTACTACGAAATCTTCGCTTCCGAATACCACATTTTCTTTTCCCTCTATTGTACCGTCAGGCATAAGGGTATATTCTTCTGTTACATCGGCATTCTCTTCATTCTCCATGTTCAGTGGATTGGAGTTCATGTCATAGTCCTTGCGTAGCGGATAGCCTTTCCAGTCCTCGCGCAGGAACAGACGGCGCATGTCCGGATTTCCTGTGAAGCGAATTCCGAAGAAATCGAACACCTCGCGTTCCTTTATCTTGGCTGTTTTCCACAGATTGCATACCGATGGCAGGAAAGCATTATCCCTGTCTGCAGTCACAACTTTCAACACCATACGTGTTCCTGTGGCAGTACATTCCATATAATACAGTGCTCCCAGTCCTTCTTCTCCCCAGTCCATACCCACGATGTCGCGCAGATAGTCCATAGGCTGTTTGGCATCATACCTCAGTTTGGAAGCTTCGTTATATAAATCTTCCGCCTTAACCAATATTATATTGTCTGCATTCATGTTGTTCAATTAATAATTAAAAATTAATGATTAAAAGCGATGTTGAATTCACGCATTCATGAATTAATATCGTTGACTTTTAGTTCTTAATTTTTAATCCTTCATTATTAATTCTTTATTCTTGATTATTCCTTATTCACTATCTTCCTTCTTTTCCTTTCTGTTAACCCCTCCCAGGAAGCGCTCTACCTTTATTTTCCTCTGCAGCTGCATCATGCCATAATAGAAGGCTTCAGGACGTGGAGGACATCCGGGGATGAACACGTCCACAGGAATGATTTTATCAATTCCGTTCACTACATGATAAGAGTTTCTGAACGGTCCTCCGCTGATGGTACATCCACCCACTGCCACAACATACTTTGGTTCAGCCATTTGGTCATACAGTCGTTTCAGTACCGGTGCCATACGGTGGGTTATAGTTCCCAATACCATAATCATGTCTGCCTGTCGTGGTGAGTTACGCGTAACTTCGAATCCAAATCTGGCCATATCATATCTGGCAGCTCCAAGCGCCATGAATTCTATGGCACAACAGCTGGTACCGAAGGTGAGCGACCACAATGAGTTGCTTCTTCCCCAGTTTATCAGTTCGTCTGCTGTTCCCACTATCACTCCGGCTCCATCGTCATTAAGTTGTTTTACCATCCGTTCCAGATAGTCGTTGTTGCGGAATTCCTCATACTTCATGCTGCGTATGTCCGTACGTTTTTTTATTTCCATTCCAGTGCTCCTTTCCGCCATGCATATGCCAGGCCTAAAATAAGAATACCCACAAAGAATGCAGCTCCGCATAGCGCATAAACCCCTGTTTTTGCTACTACTACTGCCCAAGGAAAGAGGAATACTGTCTCAATGTCAAACATCAGGAAGAGGATTGCAAAGAGATAGTAACCTGCCTTGAATTTAACCCACGATTCACCCCTGGTGGGGATACCACATTCGTAAGGCTCTCCTTTCTGTGGATTGAATGATCGTGGAGCGATTAGTTTGGCAATAGTCATGGCTGCTACAACCAGTGCTATAGCCGTGAGAATCACTACGATTAAAAAAATAAAATACATGATTTATTTGTTTTATAGTTATTGTTTATTCGAGATAACCTATATGAAATTTGCCTGTGTGCGCACACGAAGTGCATTTTCATGTATATATATGGAATATATTACATTGAAAGATATCTAAATAATAATCTTTTCCAATGTATATATATAATAAAATTTAGGTGAATGAATAAGATTTTGTGAATTGGAGTAATATCCTGATTCAAAACGATAGTATTTATTGATACTATTGTTTTTTTGTACTCCGCCTATTAGTGGTATTATAGATTTATTGTCATTATTGTCTTTAGTGCTTGAATATATAATACAAACAGGTATAGACAAATCCGCATATCTTGATTTAAGTATATGATTTATTGTGCGTATCAGATAATTGTCTGATGAAGATTCTTCAAATGATATATTTTTTTCGTTATTGGTCGATAATATGTTTTCTGTACATATATTTGTATTACATGCAGAAGCAGTATCTTCCGAAATGCCTTGCAATACAAATAAAGACAGTAAAACTACGAATATTATCCTCACCCAATAAATCATATAAAATAACTCTTACCAATTCAATTTCGCATGCAAAGTTAGAATATATTTTGCGTATAAAGGTTTTTTATTATGTTAAAAAACAGATTATCCGAAATATTTCTCCAATTTTTTTATCATTGCACCCAAGCAGAAAACCACTACGTGGTCATCTTTTTTAATAGTGGTGTTACCTGTCACAAGTATACCTTCCCCTTTTCTTATTAGACCTCCAATTGTTGCCCCTTTGGGCAGACCGATATCTTTTACAGGTGCTTTGGTTATCTTTGAACCTTCCTTGACTATGAATTCAGCAACATCGGCGTTGGCAAAAGTAAGACATTTTACGTTTGATACATCAGCTTTTAGCATCATTTGGTAGATGTGGCTTGCTGCAATGTATTTTTTATTTATCACAGTACCTATGTCCAGACTTTCTGCCATACTTATATAATCTACATTTTCCACTTCTGCAACAGTCTTGCTCACACCCATACGTTTTGCAGCCAGACAAGCCAGAATGTTAGTCTCGGAATTGCCTGTCAATGCTACAAAAGCTTCGGTGTTCTTTATTCCCTCTTCAACAAGAAGTTCCATGTCGCGTCCGTCGCCGTTTATCACCATAACGTCATCATCAACGATTTCTGTCAGCCTGTTACATCTGTTTTCATCCATTTCCACAATCTTTATTCTCATGTATTCAGGCAAGTATTGAGCAGTACGTACAGCAATTCTACCTCCACCCATAATCATTACGCTTCGTACATCAGCTTCATTTTCGCGTCCTGATATCTTTCTGATGTATGGAATATATTTTTTTGTGGTTGTAAAATATACTATGTCGTTTAGTTTCACATAGTCGTCACCTCGTGGAATTATTGTTTCGTTTCCTCTTTTTATAGCTACTATATGAAAAGGAATACCTTGTCCTCCCAATTCATGAAAAGGAACATTCAGAATTTCTGCTTGCTCCCTCATTTTTACTCCAATCATGATTAGTGAACCTCCTGCAAATTCCCACCATTGTTTTATCCAGCTCATTTTCACTGCATCCACAATTTCTTTTGCAGCCAGCATTTCCGGATAAATAAGCGAGTGTACGCCTAATCCGCTGAAGAATTCTTTGTGTTTTGGCAATAAATACTCATAATTATCAATACGGGCAACTGTTTTTTTGGCTCCTAGATTGTTTGCAAGCATACATGCTGTCATATTCCTGCTTTCGTCAGGAGTTACAGCAATAAAAAGATCGGCACCAGCCACTCCGGCTTCCTTAAGTCCATTTATAGACGTAGGAGAGTAGTTTACTGTCATCATGTCAAGGTTACTGCTCATCTTGCCAAGTCTTTCCTGATTTTCGTCAATCAGTATAATGTCCTGATCTTCGCCTGCCAAAAGTTTAGCCAAATGTGTACCAACTGCACCAGCACCTGCTATTATAATTTTCATGAGTAATTATTTTTATTTCAAACTATTAGTTAATTGGATTATGGAATTATATATGCTTTCCTCGTCCAGCCCGCATATTTTATATAGCTCATCTACGGTTCCGTGTTGCACAAAACCGTCTTTGATTCCTATCCTTTTAATGGAAGTGTCATATCCGTTATCTGACATAAATTCCATTATAGCACTTCCTGCGCCACCGGCTAGGACACCTTCTTCTATAGTCAATATCTTCTTGAAACGTCTGCCTATAGAATCAAGCATCTCATAATCTAGCGGTTTCACAAATCTAAGGTCATAATGGGCTATGCTTATTGCTTTTTCATTTTCGGCTCTTTCTATAGCTTTTTTAGCTTTATATCCTATCGGGCCAAGCGATATGACAGCCAAATCATTTCCGTCTTTAAGCATTCTTCCCGTTCCTACAGGTATAGTTTCGAATTTGCATTTCCAGTCTGTTAACTGCCCTCTTCCTCTAGGATATCTTATTACGAATGGTCCCATACCCGGCTGTTGTGCAGTGTACATAAGTTTCCTCAGTTCGTGCTCGTCCATAGGAACGGCAACTGTCAGGTTTGGAATAATTCTCATGTACGCAATGTCGAACATTCCATGATGTGTAGCTCCGTCTTCGCCTACCAGTCCTGCACGGTCAAGGCACATGACAACGTTCAGTTTCTGTATGGCTACATCGTGTATTACATTATCGTATGCCCTCTGCATGAATGTGGAATAAATATTGCAGAATGGTATAAGCCCATCTTTAGCCATTCCACCGGAAAAGGTGACAGCATGTCCTTCTGCTATGCCTACATCGAAAACCCTGTGAGGCATTTCTTTCATCATAATATTCATGGAACATCCGGTAGGCATGGCTGGAGTAACTCCTACTATCTTGTCATTCTGCTGTGCAAGTTCGAGGAGTGTATTTCCGAAAACCTCTTGAAACAGTGGAGGCAATCCTTCTGTTGAGGGTTTTATTTTTTCTCCCGTAGCTTTATCGAATTTTCCCGGAGCATGCCATTCTGTAGCACATTCTTCAGCGGGTTTGTATCCTTTCCCTTTTATTGTATGTATGTGTAATATTTTGGGTCCACTCATGTCCTTTATTTCATTCAGGACTTTAATCATAGATATAGTGTCATGTCCGTCAATAGGACCGAAATATCTGATGTTCAAACCTTCAAAAATATTTTGCTGTTGCATCAGCAATGATTTCAGACTGTTGTTGAACCTTATTATAGCTTTTTTTCTTTCGTCTGTAAGCAATCCCCATTTTGCCATTTGCTTTGACATGGTGTTCCGAAAGCGGTTATACCCTTCTGAAGTATGCAGGTTTAGCAGATATTGTTTCATGCCACCGACACTGCGGTCGATTGCCATGTTGTTGTCATTAAGTATAATTAATAGATTATTAGGGGTTGCAGATGCATTGTTCAGTCCTTCGAAAGCCAATCCTCCACTCATGGACCCATCGCCTATAACAGCCACAATGTGTCTGTTTGTTTCTTTTTTTAAGTTTGCACTTACTGCCATACCCAGTGCAGCGGAAATGGAATTTGATGCATGTCCGCAGGTAAATGTGTCGTATTCGCTCTCTGATGGTGATGGAAATGGAGCCAATCCATTTAATTTCCTGTTTGTGAAGAACTTGTCACGTCTTCCTGTAAGTATTTTATGGGCATATGCCTGATGGCCTACATCCCATACTATACGGTCGTAAGGCGTTTTGAATGTGTAATGTAATGCGACGGTAAGTTCTATCACTCCCAAGCTGGAACCAAAATGCCCCGGATTTCGTGAGAGTTCATCTATTATCATCTCACGCAACTCTTTGCAGACCTCAGGCAGGTTCTCCATTGGTAGTTTGCGAAGATCTTCAGGACTGTCAATATTGTCAAGGAATTTATATGATGCTTTATGTTCCATCTATACATTAATTAAACATTTCATCTACAAAAGTACTATAAATATATATATAGTCGTTACATTTGCGGTAAAAAATAATAAATATACATTGATATGGAACTGATTACCAAGACAGAATTACCCTTAGGGCAATGTGAAATAAAGCACTCTGACAGATTGATTTTGATAGGTTCCTGTTTTACGGAAAATATTGGAAATAAGCTGATGGACAGCAAATTCAGATGCGACATTAATCCATTTGGGATACTTTATAATCCGATGTCAATACATGAAGCTCTTACTCAGATTATAAATAAAAAAACTTATACTCATGATGATGTGATGGAGTATCGTGGAGTATGGTTGAGTCTGATGCATCACAGTTCTTTCTCTTCGGACGACAGGGATACTTGTCTGGATAATATAAACAGTCGTATAGAATATAGTTATGATTTTCTTGCCAAAGCCGATTGGATTCTTATAACTTTTGGTACAGCCCGTGTATATACGTGGAATGAAAATGGACGTATCGTGGGAAATTGTCATAAACTGAATGAGAAGTTATTTACGCGTAGTATTCTTGAGGTTGATGATATAGTAAAATCTTATGTAGGTTTGATTTCAAGCATAAGGAATATAAATCCTGATATTAATTTTATGTTTACTGTCAGTCCGATACGTCATGCCAAGGATGGAATGCATGGTAATCAGATTAGCAAATCAGTCTTATTGCTTTCCATAGAAAAGATATGTTCTTTAAATGACAGATGTTATTATTTTCCTTCGTATGAGATTTTAATGGACGAACTTCGTGATTACCGTTTTTATGCTGACGATATGCTTCATCCTTCCGCTATGGCTGTAGATTATATTTGGGAAAAATTCACAGAATCATTTTTTGGAAGACAGACAACGGATGTGATTAAATCATGGAATGAGATAAGCCGTGGCTTGAGACACAAGCCTTTTAATCCTAATAGTGAGGCGTATGCTACTTTTTTAAGTCAAATACTGTTAAAAATAGAAGTACTAAAAGAAAAATTCCCGTACTTAGATGTCGAAAAGGAAATGAAATTATGTCGAACACTATTGAAGAAATAATCTCCATATTAAATGCTGAGCGTGTTGGAAACGCATCTGCAAGGATAGACTGGATACTGACAGACAGCCGGTCTTTGTGTTTTCCGGAAGAAACTCTCTTTTTTGCATTAAAGACAAAAAGGAATGACGGTCATAAATACATATCAGAACTTTTTGACAGAGGGGTTAGGAACTTTGTTGTAAGCGACTTGCCGGAGGACTTGTCAAAATATAGCGAATGTAACTTTTTGAAAGTTTCCAACCCGCTGAAGTCATTACAGCGTTTGGCGGCACACCATCGTGAGTTGTTTAATGTACCTGTAATCGGAATTACTGGTAGTAATGGAAAGACTGTAGTAAAGGAATGGTTATACCATATTATAAGTCCGAGTAAAATTGTTACAAGGTCGCCTAGAAGTTATAATTCGCAGATAGGAGTGCCATTGTCCGTATGGCTCATGAATGAAAATACCGAAATTGCAATATTTGAAGCCGGTATATCAGAGATGGGTGAGATGGAAGAGCTGAAACCTATAATCCGTCCAACTATAGGTGTGCTTACTAATATAGGTGGTGCCCATCAGGAAAACTTCACATCAGTGCAAGACAAGTGTATGGAAAAGCTGCAGTTGTTTAAGGATTGCGATGTCGTGATTTATAATGGCGACAATGAGCTTATCAGCAACTGTGTTGCAAAGTCTTTGTTCGGTGCACGTGAAATAGCTTGGTCCATGAAAGACATGGAACGTCCTTTGTATATTGAAAGCATTGCAAAATTCAGTGATTATACTCAAATAAAGTATCGTTATCTGGGATTTATGAAGGAATACAGAATTCCTTTTATTGACGATGCATCTATCGAAAATTCCATAAACTGTCTGGCTGTAGCATTGTATCTGATGATTTCGCCTGATGAAATAGCGGAAAGGATGCTTACTCTTGAACCTGTGGCCATGCGTATGGAAGTGAAAGAAGGCAAGAATGGTTGTACTCTGATAAATGACAGTTACAATTCGGATTTTGCATCTTTGGACATTGCACTCGATTTCCTGGCACGCAGAACGGAAGATAAAGCCAGAAAACGCACTTTGATTCTATCAGATATTCTGGAAAGCGGACAAACCAGCAAACTTCTATATAGGCAAGTGGCTGAATTGGTACATAGTCGTGGAGTAGATAAAATAATAGGTGTGGGTCCGGAAATATCTGCATCGGCTTCCAGGTTTCAGATTGAAAAATATTTCTTTAATAAGACTTCCGAGTTGTTGGAATCCGGAATATTGGAAACTTTGAAAAATGAAGTTGTTCTCATAAAAGGTGCCCGTGTGTTCCATTTTGATGATATAACAGACTGTATGGAACTCAAAGTGCATGAAACCATACTTGAAATCAACCTTGGAGCACTGACTGAGAATTTGAATTATTTTCGTAACAAATTGCGACCGGAAACCAAGATGGTGTGTATGGTCAAGGCATCTGCTTATGGAGCCGGAGCTTTTGAGATAGCTAAAACATTAGAGGAACATAGAGTGGATTATCTGGCTGTGGCTGTAGCCGATGAAGGTGCGGATTTGCGTAAAGCCGGAATACACAGCCCTATTATAATAATGAATCCGGAACTTACGGCTTTCAAAACAATGTTTGACTATCGTCTTGAACCGGAAATCTATAGTTTCAACATTCTTGAGGAGCTTATAAAAGCGGCAGAAAGAGAAGGGGTAAGCAATTTCCCTATTCATATAAAAATAAATACGGGTATGAACCGTCTGGGATTCGAGCCATTCCAGATTCCTCTTTTACTCGATAGATTGAAACGTCAGTCTGCTGTGATACCGCGTTCTGTTTTCTCACATCTTGTAGGAAGTGACTCCGAACGTTTTGACCCTTTTACTAGAAGGCAGATTGAAACATTCGAGGAAGCTGCAGCTGTACTTCAGAATGGATACTCTTTCAAGATATTAAGGCATGTATGCAATACAGCCGGTATTGAAAGATATCCAGGTGCGCAATTTGATATGGTAAGATTGGGAATAGGTTTATATGGTATTGACCCATATACCGGAAAAATGATAAATAATGTCGGTACGTTGAAAACTACCATATTGCAAATACACGATGTAAAAGCAGAAGATACTGTTGGATATAGCAGAAAGGGAAGACTTGAAAGAGATTCGCGTATTGCTGCAATACCTATAGGATATGCCGATGGTTTGAACCGCAAGTTGGGTAATGGAAATGGATATTGTATTGTAAATGGTAAGAAAGCTCCGTATGTAGGGAATATATGTATGGATGTATGCATGATTGATGTAACCGATATTCAGTGTAAGGAAGGTGATAAGGTAGAGATATTCGGTGAGAACTTGCCTGTTACTACTTTGGCTGAATGGCTGGATACGATACCTTATGAAATATTGACTAGCGTGTCGATGAGAGTGAAAAGAGTATATTATCAAGATTGATATTTAATAAATTGGCAACTAAATCCAGTACATTTCAGAGTATTGATATTTAAACCTGAAAACGCCTTGATGTTTTGATTAAAACGACAGTTCGTTTTACCAGAAACGTCAAGGCGTTTCTGTTTACAATGTAATTTTACCCTAAATAGAGGTTATGGCATTGTAGTATCGGATTTTATAGCTAACTTTGTATGATAACTTATTTCGAATAAAAAACATGTCCGAAACCCAGCTATTGTCCGATATATTGAATGACTCTCCGTGTACGGAGCTTTTGCGTCTGCGAAACAGAGAGATTATTGTATTGTTTCTGTACGAAACATTCTACAAGCACAGAGAACCTGTAGCTTACGATTCACTGAAGATGCGACTTTCAGATTATCTTTCTTCCATCAATCTGGAAAAAGATGAGGAGAATGATATAAATGTGTTCGATTCGTACGACGAGAAGGCATACAAGTATATTCAGAAATGGACTGACAAAGGTTTTCTGCGTAATTATCAGGAAGAAAGCGGTGAGGTTTTCTACGAACTTTCATCATATTCCAGTAAGGTTATAGACTGGCTTCTTGGTCTGAAGAAAGACGAGTTTGTGGGAACTGAGTCAAAGTTTATGAATCTTTACGGACAGATAAAGGAACTTGTGGAGTTTACCAACGAAGACCCGGAGGAACGTATACGTCTGCTGGAACAGAAAAAGATGGAGATTGAACATCAGATTCAGAGTCTCAGGGCCGGTGAGTCTGCTATGGTCTATGAAGATTATCAGGTACTTCCACGTTTCCGGGACATTACACGTACGGCAAAGGAACTTCTTTCCGATTTCAAGGAAGTGGAAGACAATTTCAAGTCCATTACAAAATCCATATATCAGAAACATGCCGAAGGTGATGTCTCGAAAGGCGATATCCTGGGATATACGTTCGATGCACTCGATAAACTGCAGCAGAGTTCGCAGGGAAAGAGTTTCTATGCTTTTTGGGATTTTCTTATGACACCATCCATGCAGGATGCATGGGACAATATGGTGGATGATTTGTATCATTCCATTGACCCGTCGCAAATACGCCAGGAAGATATGTTCCTTAAAAACATGAAGCAATATCTCTATAATAGCGGAAAAAAAGTATATCAGGCCAATGACAAGATGGCGGACAAACTGAGCCGTATAATATGCGAGAACAGTAATTCGCAGTCAGCAGCATCGAAACGTGTCATTCAGGACATACAGTCTGTACTTCTTCAGTTGGCAAGTCAGAACATAAAACCTGATGTTTCGCTTGAACTGGAGACAATGCCGGAAATTTCCATGCCGATAGAGAGAAAACTTACTCTTGAAAAGACTGACGATGTGAACTACAACAATGTGATAGAAATAGCCAGTGCAGACATTTCCGAGGCTGAACATGCGGATAAACTGTTTGTAAGTCATGGTGTTGACCGCGCTATATTAAAACAGAGAATACACGATTCGCTTAAACGTCGCAAGCAGGTTTCTCTGTCCGATGTGGTGGAGGAAAGCGGAGGCTTGGAGAAAGGACTGGCAGAACTGTTCGGATATATCAGTGTTATACGCGGATTCAGACATACCATAAATGCCGACCGCACACAAACCATACCGTTTAACAGTGAGTTGAAGAAATCAATTATAATACCGGAAATTATTATCTTAAAATGAATATAGATTCTATAATAGCACCTTACGGACGTACTGTAGTGCGTCTGCTGAAAGGTCCCGTTGAGGCTACAGATACTAATGCGTGGGAGGATATACTGAACTATCAGTCGGAGATAAACAAGTATCTCATGAATATAGGTATAGAACTGATAGTGAAACGCGACGAAGGTTTTGCATACATCAAGCAGATAGTAGATGATGAGGACAAGACTACCGGACTTATTCCGCGCCAGCAGCTTGGTTTCGAGATATCGGTGATTCTGATAATCCTCAGACAGATGCTCGAAGAGTTCGACAGCAATATGGATGAACTCTATGCTACAGAGCGTTTTGTCAGTGCCGACGAGCTGAGGGAACGAATAGAGATATTCCTTCCCGAGCGTTTCAACAGAGTTAAGCTACTCAGCGAGATAGACACCTATATCAACCGTATTGTGTCGCTGGGATATCTGAAACTGATAAAGCGCGACAATGTGAATACATATCAGATTCATAGAATAATAAAAGAGAAAGTAACATTGGACAAACTACAAGAATTTAAGGATAAACTGCAAGAATATGTTGAGTCTGTTTAGTACTGGTTCCGATACGTCGGGATTTCGTCTGAAATACATGGAGATATATAACTGGGGTACATTCCACGAAAGAATTTTCCGCATGGAACCCCAGGGAAACAATGCCCTGCTTACGGGAGCAAACGCTTCGGGAAAGAGTACCATAATAGATGCTCTCCTCACTCTGATGGTGCCTGCCAAGAAGGACAGGTTCTACAACCAGTCGTCGGGAGTGGAGAAGAAAGGTAACCGAACAGAGGAAACATACGTTTTGGGTAATTACGGAAACATACAGCGCGATGGCGAAAGCGGTGCCAGTACACAGTCATTGCGCGACCATTCGGCATACTCTGTACTTCTTGCCACTTTCACCAATACCGATACTCGTGTGGTTACGGTGTTTCAGGTTCGTTGGTTCTCGGGCGGTGAGTTGAGACGTACCTTCGGTCTGGCCCATTGCGAACTGGACATTAAGACCGACTTCCAGCCGTTCGACGGCAAGGGTATTTGGCGCCGCCGTCTGGAAAGCTCGCATAAGGGGAACCGCACGATGGTGGAATTCTTTGAAGGTCCTGTAGGCTATGCCGACCGCATCACACAGCTTTTCGGTATGCGTTCCGTCAAGGCTCTTTCGCTGTTCAATCAGATAGTAGGGGTGAAGGTGCTCGACGACCTCGATGACTTTATCCGTACCAATATGCTTGAAGAGCAGCATGCAGAGTCGCAGTATATAATGCTTAAAGACAGCTTTAAGACTCTGATGGAGGCAAAGACCAACATAGAAAAGGCAGGAAAGCAGATTGAAATGCTTACTCCTATATCGGAATATGCAGACGAGATAAAAGAATATTCCCAGAAAATCAAGCAGCTTTCTATGGACAGGGAAAGTATTGACTACTGGTTTGCCCGTAAGACTATCGAACTGGGTAAGGAACGTGTGGATTCTTTGGAACAGGAACAGGAACGTCTGGGGAAAGAGGAAAAGAAACTCCGTGACGATGAAGACAGAATGCGTCAGGATGAACGTTCCATAGCCCTTGCCATAGAGAATGATGAGGTGGGCAGGAAGATAAAGGAAATGGAACAGGAAATCAAGCGTCTGGAGGAACTCCGTGACGAGCGTGTATCGCACATGGACGAATATAATGCTGTTGCATCCGTACTTTCGCTCACTACAGACCCCGACAAAGATACTTTCATAAGTCAGCGTGACTCTGTTTCCGGACGTTTGGAAAGTATGAATTCCGGTATAGAGCAGAAAATCAGAGAAACTATAACTTTCGAAAACGAAAGAAAAGAAATTGGTCAGAGAATAGATGAATATATTAAGACTATTGACTCTCTGAAGAAGAACAAGAATAACATTTCCGGACGTGAATCGGAAATACGCGAAATGATTCTCGAACATACCGGAGCCACTAAGGACGAGATACCTTTCATCGGTGAGCTGATAAGGGTAAATCCTGCGGAAATGGAATGGGAGGGTGCCATAGAGAAAATCCTTCACAATTTTGCTTTGCATCTGCTGGTACCGGACGAATATTATCATGAGGTGAACAAGTTCCTGAACTCCAATGATCTGAAGGGCAGGATTACTTATTACCGCTATCGCACGTACAATTCACTTGCCGGAATGGAAACCTTTACTGCTGATGATACAAGACTACTCGACAAGATTGAGATTCGTCCCGACTCTGAATATGAGGAGTGGATACGCGATACCATATTCCAGAAATACAATTATGCGTGTGTGGAAAATCTTGAAGAGTTTGAACGATATCAGGAAAAGGCTGTTACGCGTGAGGGGCTTATTAAGTTCTCGCACGACAGGCATGAGAAAGACGACCGCCCGCAGGTGGTGAGTAAGGCAAATTATATCCTTGGTTGGGACAATCAGGACAAGATAGCCCTGCTGCAGCATGAAATAAAGGAACTTCAGCAGAAAGACATCGAACTGATGGCTAAGCTGAATGATATAAATTCCGAGAAACAGAAACTCCAGTATGATTACGATATGAGCAAGAAACTGGTGGATATGTTTAAGGACTTCGATGCCGTAAACTGGAAGGAATATGCCACACGTCTGCAGGAAAAACTTTCTGACAAGGCTGAACTGGAGAAAAATAACAATACTATCCAGGCTCTGCAGAAACAGTTGGAACAGGTACGTCAGGCAATACGTAAGATTTCGCTTGAGGAGATACGCGACAAGGTGAGTCAGATTTCGGATGTAAAATCCAAGATAAAGGAAACAAAACACGAGATGGAAGAATGCCAAAAGGCTATTCTATCAATGCGTTCTATCTTGCTGTCCGATTTTGAACAGGTCTACGAAGAACTGAGGGACTGTAAATACGAAGACCTTGATAAGGAATACAAGTCATTTATCAGCCGTAATGATCGCGAACGTAACAAACTGTTCACCAAGAAACGTGATGCAGAAGACAAAGCGAAGAACCACATCCGTGATTTCAAATATCCTTCGGAATATATCACAGAGAAGTTCAAGGACTGGCGTTCGGACGTTAATGCTCTGCCTGATGCAGACAATATTGACCTTATAGACGAGTATCAGGAAATGTTGCACCGTTTGCAGAAAGAAAACCTGCCGAAATACGAAAAGCAGTTTGACAACTATCTGCAGAAAACGCTTACAGACAAGGTGGGTGACTTCCGTATGTTCTTCATCAACTGGAAGAGTGCGATAGATGACAATATCCGAATGCTGAACGAATCGCTCCACGGTATTGATTACCGCAAGCAGCCTGCTGCTACTTACATTCAGCTGGTAATGCAGACCAGGATAAATGAAGAAGTCAGAGAGTTCCGCCGTCTGATGGATGAGGCTATGCCTAATGTACAGAAAATCAATTCCACTATAGACGGGCGAAAGATTCATTTCCGTGACCATATCCAGCCATTCATGGAACGTCTGGAAAATGAGGATTGGAGAAACAGGGTGATGGATGTGCGTTCATGGTTCACTTATAAGGCTGAGGAATTCAACCGCAATACAGGAAATAAGGAAACCACATACGAAAACATGGGGCACTTGTCGGGAGGAGAGAAAGCTCAGCTTACTTATACCATTTTGGGCTCTGCTATTGCATACCAGTTCGGATTGACAAAAAGCGGAATGCAAGACAATTCGTTCCGTTTCATAGCCATTGATGAGGCCTTCAAGGCACAGGATGAGGACAAGGCACGCTATCTGATAGACCTTTGCAAGCAGCTCCATCTGCAGCTTCTTGTGGTTACTCCGAACGACAATATACATATCGTAGAGAACGATATCTCGTATGTTTATTTTGTCGAGCGTAAGGAAGAAAAGACCTCATGGCTCTACAGTATGCCTATAGAGCAGTGGAGGGCAGAGAAGAATCCGGGGACATTGTTTTAATACTATATAGCCTATGGTAACTCCTGAAGAAATTAGAAAGAAAGCACTGGCCAAATATTCTTCCTTTCTCAAATATGAGTTTATCTCCAAGGAAGAGGAGTTTTTCCCGCTTGTTATAAGATGCGACAAGTCAATAGATTTCGCATCACTGAAAGAACTGGAGCAGGGAATTACATGCCTTTATTCATCTTCTAAAGAGAAGAAAGGCTATGGTTACGAAGTTGAGTATGTGGAGCGAAACACCAAGCTTTTCGGAAAGCAGAGTGTTCCTTCTAAAGTATCTTTCATAACAGAGTCTGACTTTCTGAGATTTATCGGAATGGATAAACACACAGATACATTCCGTAGTGTTATGGAAATGACTCTTCAGGAGTTTCCGGAGCTTAGAGAAACATTGGTGAGACATCATTCTCTGGTTGTAAAGTATTATGAGGAGTGGGAGCAGATAATGAAGGTTTGCCGTTTCTTCCGTTTGAATCCTAAACCTGGTAAGTTTGTCAGGGAACTTAATATAGGTGTTCATACTAAATTTGTGGAGGAAAGTAGGGATATCCTGCGTCCGTTGCTCGATGTAATAGTGGATGAAAATGTGAATACCGAAGCCAAGACATTTTTCGGCCGTTTCAATCTGAAGGAAGGAGACCCTGAAGTTGCGTTCCGCATAACAGACCAGGAACTGTGTATGAAGTATATGTCCGGCTTTACTTACAATAAGGTATTCGTATACGAGTTCGCACGTTTCAATATACCCGTCAGGAATGTTATAATTGTGGAAAACAAGCATAACATGACAAAGGTGATTGAACTTATTCCGGAAATGAAAGACACATTGGTGGTGTGGGGATGTGGATATCAGGCAACTGTTCTTAAAGATGTGGCATGGCTCAATGATGTCAATCTGTATTACTGGGGAGATATTGATGCACAGGGGTATGAGATTATGGCAAATGTCAGGAAGTATTTTCCTCATACGGTCAGCATAATGATGGACCACGAAGCTCTTTCTGTTCATCCGATATGCGTGAAAGGAACAGACAGCAGGATTAAAAAATCACTTGAACTGTTGGGTGATGAAAATGAAATTTATAACTTTGTGAAAGAGGCCGGTCTCAGGTTCGAGCAGGAACTTCTGCCCGAGCATTATGTGGAGAGTTGCCTCGCAAAGTTAATCTGACTAAAATTTATAGCTTATGGAAATTGTACATGACGAAGCAAAGAAACAGTTCAAGGTAGAAGTGGACGGTTATACAGCACACGTAGCTTATCAGCTGACAGAAGACGGTGGTCTGGATATCCGACACACCATAGTGCCTGAAGAAATAGGCGGACGCGGAATAGCATCAGCCCTTGTAAAGGCTGCATACGATTATGCACGCTGCAAATGTTTGAAACCTGTTGCTACATGTGCTTATGCTGTAGTGTGGCTTCAGCGTCATCCGGAATATCAGGGCGACGTAAGTTGTGATTATGGTGGTAAGGGTACTTGCGCAATCTGATTTACTCCTCTATCACAATCCCCATTTTCTTCATAAGGAAGCATGCATTCATATTTTGGGCTATACCTTCACGTATCTTGTAACTGAAGGATAGCTCATTGTTTTTTATGTCTGCTTCGAAACAATAGTTTCTTATCTGGTCCGGGAAGTGTTTTACCAGTTCACCAAGCAGCAAATCGTGAGTGGCTATTATACCGTTTGCTTTCAGAGTCATAAACTGGCGTATAAGGCTGAACGAACCTTTCTGTTTGTCTGTAGAGTTTGTTCCTTTTAGAATTTCATCGAGGATGATAAACAGTTCGTCGCCCCTGTTGAGCATGTTGATGATTCTTTTCAGACGTTTAAGCTCAGCAAAGAAATATGATTCGTTGTCACTCAGCGAGTCTGATGTACGCAGACTTGTTATCAGCTGTGCCGGATAGATTTTCATTCTTTTGCAGCATGACGGTGCACCGATACATGCCAGGAGATAGTTCACGCCTATGGTTCTCAGGTATGTACTCTTTCCGGCCATATTTGCTCCGGTAATAATCAGGAAATACGGTCTTGACGGAATCATAGCGTTGTTCTTTACGCACTGTTCTTCAGGCATCAGCGGATGTCCCAACTCTTCTGCCTCATAGCAGAACGGAGTATCTGTGATTTCGGCATATTGGTATGAGGGATGATTGTAGGCAAATGTTCCGAGTGAGCAAAGAGCATCTAGTTCGCCTACAGCCTCCAGCCAACCTGAGAGGTATTTTCCATATCGGTCCTTCCAAGACTCAATGCGTATCATCTGACGTAACTGAAAGAACATGCTTCCTTCAAGTATTACATATAGAATCTGATTATTACGCAAGTCTAGCCTGTCCAGTTCTTTTGTCAGCGCATTTAGGGCTTCGGCAGGTGATTTACCGTCTATCTCGAGTCTCTTTATGATATCCTTTATTCCTTCGGCATGCCATTCTTCATTTTGTGCAAGTGTTATCAGGCGGGCATATGTGCTTAAAGTCTTAAGCTTTTTGCCGTATTCTTCCTGGAGCGCAGTGGCACGCTTTATGACACTGAAACTAAGTATTACGAAAACCGAGAAGGCAAGTCCGAACCATGACATGGAAATTATGTCTGCCAGTCCGCATCCCAACAGTATTATATTTATGGATGGAACCAGCCATATCAAGGCTTTTGCCCAGGTTGATTTGGTGAGAGAACTTTCCGTTTCTGCCCATTTGCGGATATCGCTGTCATCGCTGTTTTCACTTCTGTTTATAAGTCCGGTAATAGCGAATTTAAGTCGGAACTCATTCTTCCCTGCCAGATCTTTTATGCTTTCCTGTCTTTCTTCTATAACTTCCTTTTTGCGTAAATGGTTTTTCATCCATCCAGCCAAAGTTGTTTTTCCTACGTGTGTACATGTACGGTTTATAGCCTGGAAGAGTGATTTGCGACCGAAAATATCAAGGTCGAATGAATAAAGATGTTCTGCATCTGCAAATTCTTTACCTTCATCGAAGTCTGAATAGTCATTATCAAGTCCCTTTAGTTCTTTCCTCAATATATCGGCCTTAACTTCAAGCCATTGTTTGCGCATGAAGAAACGGTTGTGTACCTTTATCATTATAAGGAAAGGTATAAGTGTACAGCAGGCTCCTATTATGATTGTCTGTGCACTGTAACTCCATAAGGCGATGATTGTAGATATACAGCAAACGAATAGCAGTATTCTTATAATGCTAATATATAATATGGTTCTGTTTACCTTGTTCAGATTCTGTTTAGTGTCTGATAGATTGTTGTTATACCATTCCTGCGGTTTCATGATTCTTGTTTTGGTTTTGCCCGCGAAGATAATAAAGTTTTGAAACTCCGTTTGCTTTATGCGGTGGATTTCATTTATTTTGCGATGTAATATAAATATAGGTTAAGAAATGAGGTTCAGAATAGAGAGAATGACAGAGGCTGAGTATCGTAACTTGAATATTGATTACGGATTTTACAGCACACCGGTCGGAGAAATTCTTGTGGCATCAACATTCCGCGGAATTTGTTGCATTGAATTTGCTGATGACCATGATGAGGCTTTGCAACTGCTTTGCAAAAGGTTTACAAAATCTTCCTTGCAGATTCACCGTACAGAATATCATGATATGACTTTGTTTTTTCTCAATAATGGTGAATTAAAGTCTTCTGATGATATTGTTTTACATCTGTATGGAACTAACTTTCAGATAAAGGTATGGAGAGCATTGCTCGAGATACCATTCGGAGAAACTTCTACTTATAGAGATATGGCAAAAGCCATAAATAATCCACAGGCATTACGGGCCGTAGGAACAGCCATAGGAAGAAATCCTGTAGCGATACTAATTCCTTGTCATAGGGTATTGCGTTCGGATGGTGGAATTGGAGGTTATTATTGGGGAATAGAAAAGAAGAAGATACTTTTGGAATGGGAAAGAAATAAGTCCTGAATTAAAGTCTTATTCCGGCTTTATTGATAAAGAAAATGTATAATATTATAAATGTCTTATTGTATAGTGTAGTTTTATTTGTTTACTTTGTGGGTTAGATGAATATTTACTCTTAAATCTAGTAATAATGAAATTTGTGTGTGCTTTACTATGCCTTTTGTGTACTACTTTTTGTATAAAGGCTCAAAATGTTTTAAAGTTCAATCGGGAAGGAAAATTCAAGATTGTGCAGTTTACAGATGTGCATAATGTTTACCAGGATGCCCGCTCGCAAGTGGCATTGCAAAGGATTAGAGAAGTTTTAGCATCCGAGAGTCCGGATCTGGTTATTATTACTGGAGATGTTATCTATGGTAGACCGGCTGAGGAAGGTTTTCGTGAGGTGCTTTCTTTGGTTTCTGAATTTAAGATTCCTTTTGGAATAACTTTTGGAAATCATGATGATGAACAAGGAATGACACGTAAACAGTTGCTAGACATAGCATCTTCGTATGAATACAATCTAACTTCTACAGCAGAAGGTCTTTCCGGTTTTTCAAATTATATATTAACCGTTAAGTCAAATGACGAAGCCAAAGACGCGGCTATTATTTATTGCATGGATTCCAATTCATATTCTACGATAGAAGGTGTGAAAGGATATGGATTTATAAATTTCGACCAGATTTCATGGTATCGTGAGAATAGTAAAAATTTTACATCTGCCAATGGTGGTAAACCTGTACAGTCATTTGCTTTTTTCCATATACCTCTTCCTGAATATTCTTATGCAGTGGAAGATCAGAATGCAGTTATGATGGGTACACGTATGGAACCGATTTGTTCTTCGAAACTTAATTCCGGCATGTTTGCTGCCATGAAAGAAATGGGAGATATTAAAGGGATATTTGTCGGGCATGATCACGATAATGATTATGCGATATATTGGAACAATATATTATTGGCATACGGAAGATACAGTGGAGGGAATACCGTTTATAATCATTTGTCAAATGGTGCCAGAGTTATAGAATTGACTGAAGATGGTGCTTCTTTTACCACATGGATTATTTTGGAAAATGGTGAAAGGATAAACAAAGCCGTTTGTCCGGACGACTTTATTAAAGATAAAAACAAAAATATGTAATTACCTGTATTGTTAATTTAAAACTTAATTTATTATGAAGAAAATCTGTCTAAAAACCATCTGTACTGTGTTTACGGCTGGTATTATGATTTCGTGTAGCAATTCTGCTACTGAAACCAAGCCTTACAATGAAGGTATAAATATTATACCTAAACCTCTTTCTCTGGAAGTTGCTGATGGCAGTTTCAAACTGAAGAATGGCATGTCTGTTCATGCTGCAGGTCAGGAAGAAAAGACCGTGGCCGAATATTTTATCTCAAAAATAAACCGTGCAACAGGCTTTGATATACAAGTAAGGGAGAACGGATGTATCCGTCTGGAACTTGATTCTTCTGTCATCATGGATGATGAAGGATATACACTGAATGTTACGTCTGAGTCTGTGCTAGTGAAGGCAAAAACAGCTCAGGGGCTTTTCTATGGCATGCAGTCGTTCATGCAATTGTTGCCGGCTGAAATTGAAAGTCCTGCATTAGTGAATAATGTTCCTTGGGTGGCACAGGCTGTGAATATCACAGACGAACCTAAGTTCGAATACAGAGGTTTGATGATAGACCCTTGCCGTCATTTCATGACAGTGGACGATATAAAGAAACAGCTTGACGTAATGGCTCTATTCAAAATGAACCGCATGCACTGGCATCTAACCGAAGACCAAGGCTGGAGAATCGAAATAAAGAAATATCCTAAACTGGCCGAAGTGGCATCAAAACGAATTGAAGCCGACGGAACGGAGTATAGCGGTTACTATACCCAGGAAGAAGTAAAGGAAGTGGTAAAGTATGCTGCAGACAGATTTATCACTATAGTTCCTGAAATAGAATTGCCTGGCCATGAACTTGCGGCTATTGCTGCTTATCCTGAACTGTCGTGCAAAGGACAACCAGTCACTCCGCGTACAGTATGGGGAGTAGAACACATTGTTATGTGTGCCGGTAAGGAATTGCCATTCCAGTTCCTTGAAGATGTCATTTCTGAAGTTGCAGCTTTGTTTCCTGGTGAATATATTCATATAGGAGGTGATGAATGTCCTAAGACAAGTTGGAAAACATGTCCTTTGTGCCAAAAAAGAATACGTGATGAGAAACTTTTTGCCGACAAAAATCATACGTCAGAAGAACGTCTTCAGAGTTATTTCGTTCAGCGCATGGAAAAGGTTGCAGCCAAATACGGAAAGAAGATTATCGGATGGGATGAAATCCTTGAAGGAGGTCTGTCGCCAACTGCAACTGTTATGTCATGGCGTGGTGAGAAGGGTGGTATAGCTGCCGCTCTGACAAACCATGATGTAATTATGACGCCTGGTTCAAATGGACTGTATCTTGACCATTATCAGGGAGACTGTAAAATAGGTCCTGTGGCCATTGGTGGTTTATCTACATTGGAAAAGACATATAGTTATAATCCAGTGCCTGACACACTTATTGCCATGGGTAAGGAAAACTTTATCAAAGGTCTGCAGGGG
>artificially_reared_1__coassemble_257_pt1 | contig 30186 bp, 19 predicted proteins | sample artificially_reared_1__metabat2_low_PE_002 | metagenome-assembled genome bin artificially_reared_1 | reverse complement strand
TTGTAGAAAAAAATATGTTTTTCATCATAAATTTGTAACAGAAAGCGTTGTGTTTGATGTTTTTTTTCTAAATTTGGACAACCTCTGAAAACTTATCAATTTTCGAATATATACAAATAACTTTAAAAACACAATATCATGAGCTATAAATTTATGACAGCGGCCGAAGCTGCAAGTTTGATTAAAGACGGAGATATTATTGGTTTGAGCGGTTTTACACCCGCCGGAAGTCCTAAAGCTGTTACAGCCGAATTGGCAAAGATGGCAGAGGAAAAGCATGCGCGTGGAGAACATTTTAAAGTCAGTGTTCTTACTGGTGCATCAACCGGCGATTCGTGTGACGGCGTTTTGATACGTGCGAATGCTCTAGACTTCAGAGCACCATATACTACCAATACAGATTTCCGAAAGGCTTGCAACAACGGGCAGGTAAAATACTCTGATATACACTTGTCACAAATGGCTCAGCGAATACGTTCAGGCTTTTTGGGTAAGGTGAATGTTGCCATAATGGAAGCATGTGAACTTACAGCCGACGGACGTATTTACCTTACAGCCGGTGTTGGTATTTCTCCTACAGTAGCACGTCTGGCAGATAAGGTTATAGTTGAGATAAACGCTGCTCATAACAAGACCAGCCTTATGGGTATGCATGATATTTATGAACTTGAACGTCCGCCACACCGTCGTCCTATCATGATAGAACATGCGAGCGACCGTATAGGAACACCTTATGTTCAGGTTGATCCAGCCAAAATTGCAGCGGTTGTGGAAGTTAATATTCCTGATGAAGCTCGCGGATTCCACGATCCGGACCCTATTACAGACAAGATTGGTCAAAACGTAGCTGATTTTTTGGTGAATGACTTGCGTAGGGGAATTATCCCTTCAACTTTCCTTCCATTACAGTCCGGTGTAGGAAATATAGCAAATGCTGTATTGAGTGCTTTGGGAAAGAATCCTGACGTGCCTGCATTTGAGATGTATACAGAAGTGATTCAGAATTCTGTAATAGATTTAGTTAAGTCTGGTAGAATTAAGTTCGGTAGTACATGCTCGTTGAGTGTTACGAACGACTGTCTGCAGGATATTTACGATAACATTGAATTCTTCCGCGACAAACTTGTGTTGCGTCCTTCTGAAATATCAAACTGCCCGGAAGTAGTACGCCGTCTTGGAGTTATCTCAATGAATACTGCAATAGAAGCGGATATTTACGGAAATGTAAATTCTACACATATCTGCGGAACCAAGATGATGAATGGTATCGGAGGTTCGGGCGACTTTACACGAAGTGCCTATATTTCTATATTCTCTTGTCCTTCTACAGCGAAGGGTGGTTGTATCAGTTCCATTGTTCCTATGGTATCACATCAGGATCATAGCGAACACTCTGTAAATGTAATTATTACAGAACAGGGTATTGCCGATTTGCGTGGTAAGAGTCCTATGGAACGTGCCAAGACGGTTATCGAAAACTGTGCCCATCCAGACTACAAGCAACTGTTGTGGGATTACCTCAAGATTGCCAGCAAGGGACAGACCAGTCACAGCCTTTCTGCAGCATTGGGAATGCATGAAGTGTTCCTTGACAAGGGGGATATGCGTTTGACTGACTGGGCAGATTTTAATAAATAATAAAAACATTTATAAAGGAGGATATGTCTAAGTATTATTTCAGTTATTTTTACTGATAAATTTAAATAGACATATCCTCTTTTTTATTTTAAGTATATATGAGCTTAAGAAGAGTATATAGTTTTGTGTTGTTCCTTATGTTGTTTTATACAACAATTGGGGCTCAAGATTATAAGATAATTCCAGATATTTCATATCGTTCTGAAGGAGATGAGTATGCATTAAGTAGGTGCAAGATGGATTTATATGTACCTACAAATATAAAAGATTTTCCGACAGTCATATGGTTTCATGGTGGTGGTCTCACAAGTGGTGAGCGTTTTATCCCTGATGAACTTAAAAAATGTGGTTTAGGTATTGTGGCAGTAAATTACAGATTATTGCCGAAGGCTGGTTTAAAGGATTGTATTGATGACGCAGCAGCTTCTGTAGCCTGGACTTTCCGAAATATTCAGAAATATGGAGGAAACACACAAAAAATATTCGTAGCAGGCCATTCGGCCGGAGGTTATTTGACAAATATGATAGGGCTTGATAGAAAATGGCTAAAGAAATATGATATTGAGGCAGATTCTATTGCTGCATTAATACCGTTCAGCGGTCATGCAATCAGCCATTTTGCCTACCGTGAATCGAAAGGAATGCGTACTAATCAGCCAAGTATAGATGAATATGCACCGTTGTTTTATGTCAGGGGTGATGCTCCTACTCTTATAATTATATCTGGTGATAGAGATATGGAGTTGTTGGGAAGATATGAAGAGACTGCATATTTATGGAGAATGATGAAGGAAAATGGTCATAAAAATACGTATCTTTATGAACTCGACGGGTTTGACCATTCATCTATGGTTTCTCCTGCATTTCATATTCTAAAGAATCATATCCGGAATATAACTGGAGATTCTCTGAAATAATGATAGATATTGTTTTCTCTTCAGGACTGTCTTGTTATAACACAGAAAAAAATGATATTGTCGATATGATACCCCAAAAGACAATGGAATATTAGCTCTCGCAGCTTTCATTCTATTGTCTTTTGGGGTATCTTTATTTTTTTTATTGTATCTTTGCAAACAAATTGGATAAATAACGTAAAATCAAATATATAAAGTACATCGCTATGGAATATAATTTCAGGGAGATAGAAAAAAAATGGCAACAGAAGTGGGTGGAAAACAAGACCTACAAAGTTACAGAAGATGAATCAAAAAAGAAGTTTTATGTGTTGAATATGTTCCCTTATCCGTCGGGAGCAGGACTACACGTAGGTCACCCGCTGGGATATATTGCCAGCGATATATATGCTCGCTACAAGCGACTTCAGGGTTTCAATGTTCTTAATCCTATGGGTTACGATGCATACGGATTGCCTGCAGAACAGTATGCAATTCAGACAGGACAGCATCCGGCTGTAACTACTGCTGCAAATATCGCACGCTATCGTGAGCAGCTCGACAAAATCGGTTTCTGCTTTGACTGGGACCGCGAAGTCCGTACTTGCGAACCTGATTATTATCACTGGACACAGTGGGCTTTCCAGAAGATGTTCAACAGCTATTACTGCAATTCATGTGCTAAGGCTCAGCCAATAGAAAATCTGGTCAAGGCTTTCGAAACAAAGGGTACTGAAGGGCTTGATGTTGCATGCGGCGAAGAATTGAGCTTTACTGCAGAAGAATGGAATGCAAAATCAGAAAAGGAACAGCAGGAAATTCTGATGAACTACCGTATCGCTTATCTTGGTGAGACTATGGTGAACTGGTGTCCTGCACTGGGTACTGTATTGGCCAACGATGAGGTTGTGGACGGTGTTTCTGAACGTGGTGGACATCCTGTTGTACAGAAAAAAATGCGCCAGTGGTGTTTGAGAGTTTCTGCATACGCACAAAGATTGCTTGACGGGCTTGAAACTGTTGACTGGACAGACTCTCTGAAAGAGACACAGCGTAACTGGATTGGCCGTTCTGAAGGTGCTGAGGTTCGTTTCAAGGTTAAAGACAGTGACATGGAATTCACTATCTTTACAACACGTGCAGATACTATGTTCGGTGTTACTTTCATGGTGCTTGCTCCTGAAAGCGAATTAGTGGCACAACTTACTACAGATGAACAGAAAGCTGAGGTAGAGGCTTATCTGGACCGTACAAAGAAACGTACAGAGCGCGAACGTATAGCAGACCGCCGCGTGACAGGGGTGTTTAGCGGTTCGTATGCTGTAAATCCGTTTACAGGCGAGGCTGTACCTATCTGGATAAGCGACTATGTACTTGCAGGTTATGGTACAGGTGCTATTATGGCCGTTCCTGCTCACGACAGCCGTGACTATGCTTTTGCAAAACATTTCAATTTGCCTATCATTCCACTAGTTGAAGGATGTGATGTAAGCGAAGAAAGCTTCGATGCAAAGGAAGGTATCGTTTGTAACTCTCCAAAGGCCGGAGCGACTCCATATTGCGATTTGAACCTCAACGGTCTTACTATCAAGGAAGCTATCGCTACTACCAAAAAGTATGTGAAAGAACATAACTTAGGACGTGTAAAAGTTAACTTCCGTCTGCGTGACGCCATTTTCTCACGTCAGCGTTATTGGGGTGAACCATTCCCGGTTTACTATAAGGACGGTATGCCATATATGATTGACGAAAGCAAATTGCCTTTGCAGTTGCCTGAAGTTGCCAAGTTCCTTCCTACTGAATCAGGCGAACCTCCATTGGGGCATGCCACTAAATGGGCTTGGGACGTTAATGCCGGCGAGGTAGTTGAAAACTCTAAGATAGACAATGTAAACGTATTCCCTCTTGAACTTAATACAATGCCTGGCTTTGCAGGTTCAAGTGCATACTATCTGCGCTATATGGACCCACACAACGACAAGGCTCTTGTATCAGAAAAGGCAGACAAGTACTGGCAGAATGTTGACCTATATGTTGGTGGTACTGAACATGCTACAGGTCACTTGATATATTCACGTTTCTGGAACAAGTTCTTGTTCGACCTTGGTGTAAGCGTTAAGGAGGAACCATTCCAAAAGCTCGTAAATCAGGGTATGATTCAGGGACGAAGTAATTTTGTATATCGTATCAAGGATACAAATACTTTCGTTTCTCTCGGATTGAAAGACCAGTATGATGTTACTCCTCTTCATGTTGACGTAAATATCGTGTCAAACGATATTCTCGATGTTGAAGCATTCAAGAACTGGCGTCCTGAATACAACAATGCTGAATTTATCCTTGAAGACGGCAAGTATGTATGCGGATGGGCTGTTGAGAAGATGAGTAAATCTATGTATAACGTAGTAAACCCTGATATGATTGTTGAACGTTACGGAGCAGATACATTACGTATGTATGAAATGTTCCTTGGTCCTATCGAACAGTCTAAGCCTTGGGATACTAACGGTATCGACGGTGTTCACCGTTTCTTGAAGAAATTATGGAGCTTGTTCTACAGTCGCAATGATGAATTCCTTCCACAGGACGGCGATGCTACAAAAGAAGAACTAAAGGCTGTACACAAACTGATAAAGAAGGTTACAGGAGATATCGAGACTTTCTCTTATAATACTTCAATCAGTGCATTTATGATTTGTGTGAATGAACTTACCTCATTGAAATGCCGCAACAAGGCTGTGTTGAGCGACCTTGTGGTTGTTATAGCTCCATTTGCTCCTCACTTGGCAGAAGAACTTTGGGCTGCACTAGGGAACACAACATCGGTTTGTGATGCTCAGTGGCCTGCATTCAACGAAGACTATCTGAAAGAAGATACAGTGAAATATACAATTTCTTTCAACGGAAAGGCACGTTTCACTATGGAGTTTGCTGCTGATGCTGATAATGATACAATCCAGTCTGCAGTTCTTGCCGACGAGCAGTCTCAGAAATGGATTGAGGGTAAGACTCCAAAGAAGGTGATTATCGTTCCGAAGAAAATTGTAAACATTGTACTATAATAATATCTTGATATAATGGAGGTATCATTGATAAAGAAACTTGGCCGGGAATCTAAGGATTACCTGGCCATCACTTTTGGTTTGATGTGTTATGCCATTGGTTGGGTAGCTTTTATGCTTCCATATCAGATTACAACCGGTGGCGCTACAGGTATTTGTGCGATTATATATTATGTCACAGGTATAGAGATACAAGTGTCTTATTTTATTATTAATGCCATATTAATGGGATTTGCATTGAAGATACTTGGACCTAAGTTCAGTATTAAGACCATATTTGCTATACTGGTTCTTACATTCTTTTTGTGGTTCTTTCAGCGACTTTTTGAAGGTGACGACGGTAAATTGCCATTGTTGCTTGGTCCTGGTCAGGATTTTATGGCGTGCGTCATAGGTGCCGGACTTTTGGGATTTGGTATAGGAATTGTGTTTTGTAATAATGGTAGTACAGGTGGTACTGATATCATAGCATGGATTATAAACAAGTATAAGGATGTAACCCTAGGAAGAATGATAATGTATTGCGATATAGTGATAATATCTTCCTGCTATTTTATTTTCCATGACTGGAGACGAGTCCTGTTTGGCTTTTGCGTATTATTTGTTATGAGTATCGTTATAGACTATGTAGTAAATAGTGCCCGCCAGTCCGTACAGTTCCTTATTTTCTCAAGAAAACATGATGAAATTGCTGAAGGCATTTCTACTCAGATTAATCGTGGAGTAACTCTTTTGGATGGTAAGGGATGGTATAGCAAGCAGGATATCAAGGTTGTTGTAGTTCTTGCCAAGAAAAGTCAGTCGCTTGATATTTTCCGCCTTGTGAAAGATATTGATCCTAATGCATTTATATCGCAGAGTAATGTGGTAGGAGTATATGGAGAAGGTTTTGACCCATTGAAAGTAAAGTAAGATTATGAGAAAATTTGTATTTGCAACTAATAATGCACACAAACTTGAGGAAATTCGTGCCATATTAGGCGATAAAATAGAAATCCTGAGTCTTAATGATATAAACTGTCATGCTGATATTCCAGAAACGGCAGATACTTTGCAGGGTAATGCAGCATTGAAAGCACAGTATATATATGAGAATTATGGCTTGGATTGTTTTGCCGATGATACTGGTCTTGAAGTTGAGGCTCTGAATGGTGCGCCTGGAATTTATTCTGCCAGATATGCCGGAGGAGAGGGACATGATTCTGAAGCAAATATGAAGAAACTGCTTTCGGAAATGCAAGACAAGGAAAATCGTAAGGCTCGTTTCCGTACTGTCATTTGCCTGATTGAAGGCGGTAAGGAGCATTTCTTCGAAGGAATCGTAAACGGCAGCATTATCCGTGAAAGAAAGGGAGGAACCGGTTTCGGTTATGATCCTGTGTTTATGCCTGAAGGTTATTCTGAAACTTTTGCCGAGATGGGTAATGACGAAAAGAATAAGATCAGCCATCGTGCTAGGGCAGTACAGAAACTTTGTGAGTATATATTATAAGAATAGAATATTCTGGGATTCTTTTGGGCTTATCCCTCTACTAAAAAAGGCATGTGTAAATGATTTGCAGATTCATTTCACATGCCTTTTTGTTATATGTTGGTAAGTAGGGACCTTTTATAGTGGAATCTTTTCTATAAATATTTCTCCAAAACGATTTGTTACTTTTATTTCGATAAACTCTGTATTATTGGTTGGTTTTGCACGAAATAGATGTTTGGTCTTGTATCCTAGTGCTTTACCATTCTGATTAATGAAACTTTGGTCTTCATCTTGAATTTGTTCCATATATCCTTGGTATATTCCGTCTGCGTACCATTCTACTGTTGTATCAACATCCCAATCCCATACGTTAGCAACTATATAATTTTTTTGTGATGTAAATTCGCCTTGACGATATATTTTGAATTGTTTCCTTTTATCCATACCAGTGGATTTGTAGTACCATTTTATATTGTCGCCATTTACTTCTACTACCATATAACCATTAGGAGTACCACAGCGGTTCACATTTCCTTTCCACCAGGCTCCACATGCAGCACCTATATTATGTTCGTAAAGATTAGGACTAAGGCGGTTATTCTCGAAAAAATGTGTATGTCCTTCAAATAAGTGTACATTGTAAGGAGATATAATACTTCTAAATTCAGCATAGTCATCAGTATTTGAATCTGTTTCACCTTCACTGGAATTGAAAACTGGAGCATGAAGATTTATGAATACAGTAGTTCCTGGTGTAATATAACTTAAATCCTTTTTTAACCACTCTAATTGTGCTTTTCCAAATTCTTCTTTATAGTTTTTTCCTTTATGATAGTTAATGTCTTTCATTCCGATAATATGTATTTTACCTATGTTAAGAGAGTAGTTTATCGGTCCAAAATGATTCTCAAAATCTTTCTCGGCATATCTGTTTCCTTCATTGCTATTATCACGATCATCGTATAATAGATTCAAGTCATGATTGCCGGTGACATGGAATGCTGTTATATTTTTAAGTTCAGACATTGCATCTTTATAATCATTGAAAAGGTTCATTTCATCGAAAACAATGTCACCCAATAACATAGCATAACACGGTAACCCATTATAGTAATTTATTGTTTCTTGAATGTCAGGAATAGTTTCTGTTTTATATCTTGTGAGATGTACTTCATTTTTCATTTGAGGATCTGAAATTGGGATAAAAATAAAGTTTTCTGACGATTCTTTACGTTTTTGCAGTACGAAGTTATAGTCTTTCCCTGTTAGTTCCTTGTAATAACCTGTAGCTATGTTTTTATTATGTGGAATATCATAACCTGATGGTATAGAAATATATACGAACCTGCTTATATCGGTATCTGATGTTAAATGATATTCTCCTTCCGTATCAGTAGATGTGAAATTAATTCCATCCGTTATTACAACATCTGGTATAGGGCTTCCTTGTATATCTTTTACACTTCCCTTTATTTCAATATTTTCTGCAAAAGTGTTTTGGAAGATTAGAGATAATGATAATATTGCTATTTTATTTATTATGTTCATGGTTACTGTGTATTTTTTTATTGAACAAAGATACCCCAATAGCTTATTGAGATATCTTTGTTATAAATATTTATTCTGATTATTGATTAAAAAGTGTATTTTAAACCTATTTGTATTTGCCAAGGATTACCTGACGGGCTTACTTTACCGGCATTTTTATTTACACTGTATGTATATGTTTGGGTATTTGCATCGAATCCTTTTACTGTGTATAGAGATTGCTTTCCTAATGTGTGAGCTAGCCCCCAGTCTTTGTTCAGAATATTTGCAACGTTAAAGAAGTCGACAGATAGTAATATCTTATTTTTATTACGGAATTCAAAATCTTTTGCAATACGCAAGTCCCATGTTCCATAAAACTTATTTATACCTCCGTTACGTTCTGCTACTTTACCGTAGCTGCTTGTAATATAATCTTTGAAACTCTTTTCTACATCTGGATCATTTAACAGTTCATTCAGTCCATCACGAATTTCGGTCGGAGTATTGCTGTCGTTAGGATCGAATATATATGCCAAATCGTTTCCGGTAACGAAATCTCCATTGATATTTCCATTGACTACTGCTGAATATCTTGTTCCTCCTATGCCACTATATCTCACACCTATATTAATACCCCAGAAAGTTGGACTGCTACCATAGAAAACTACTTTATGGCGGAATTGTGAGTCGGAATATGTCATTCTGGATAAATCACGTGGATCATCTACTATATATTGATAAAGCGTAGAACTGTTTGCCACATTACCGTTATACGATGTGTTGTCTTTAGAGTCATTCCATGTATAGCTTAATGTAACCTCTCCATCGCGGAAATATCTGTACGTCACATCTGCTACAAAAGTATAGGTGTTTACTTTTCCCTCACTTACCAGTTCAAGTACACGTCCTATTTCTTGTGATATTTTTCCTTTAGTCCAGTCAGTGGTTCCATTAGCTTTTATGCTTTCTGCAGGTACATATACATCTCTATTCCCTTCGTTTGCAAGTCTGAAATAAGGTTCTTCTACCATATTTCTGTCAACGTACATATAGTTGTTTCTTGCATGTGTTCCATATGCTGCTATACCCATTTTGAGATTATCGGTGAAAAAATGTGTGTATGACAGATTGTATTTATATACAGTAGGCATTTTTATGTCACTTGAATTTATATTAAATGTAGCTATCTTTTTTAAATTCAACTGATCAAACAGTTCTACGCCTGGAGCTTTCGATGGGTCTTCTCTATATGCTGGAAAATCAGGTGTAGGAATATTGTAGGTAGGAGTGCTTATATCAATTGACAGAACTTTATTACCGTCGAATTGTAAATTGTTTATCATTGCATAGTTGTTCATATTTGAACCTAATATACCACCGCCGATTCTAATAATGTCAGTATGACGGTTGTTGATATCCCATGTAAATTGTACACGTGGTTGCAGCTGGAATGCTTTCAGTTTATTTGTTGTACTAAGGTTAAGTTCCTGTTCCAATAACATGTTTCTTTCCGGGTTTGCAAAATAGTGTGTATAGTCACCTCTAAGGCCAATTGTTATATCGGCTCCTGGCATTAGTTTTATCTTTCCTTGAGCATATAATGCACCGTTTAATACATTTTGTTTAACTCTAGGATCTCCTACAGCTACTTCCCTTGCATATCTGTAAGGCTGGTTGTTTATGAATGACTCCATGCTGTCATAATAGAAACGTCCGTTCATTTCACTTGTTGCCATAGAATTCAGGTGTGTGAACATAATGTCCCCACCAAAGGTGTAATCTATTTTATCCGTATTAAGATAGAAATTATTGACAGCTTGTACTACATGGTTTTTGAATTGTTCCGGCAAATATCTTTGTCCACCAAGTTGTAGGCTACCTATTGTATACTCTTCTCCGTCTATTACTGATTTTACATTTTGCACAATTGCTCTAGGAATATTAGATTGAGGTAATTCATCATTTGGAGTTCCATGATCATTTGTGTATAGGTATTGTACTTTAAGTTCGTTTGTTGCATTAGGACCTACTACTGTACGCAATGATGCCAAAAGACTGTTATCTGTAGAGAGATGTGAACCATATACTTCGTATAAATTGATTGTTGAATTATCGTTTACTCCCAGGTTATTCATGTCACGATTATAATTGTTTCGTATAGTGAGGAGGTTTCTTGAATTTATTTGCCAGTCTAAACGTGCAAACAAACTTGTTGTATTTCTTCTTTTATCAAATGAACCAGTTTGTGGATTATTAGAAACACCATATTTGTCCCTTCCTACCTGTACGAACTGATCAAGTACATCTTTAGAGATTCCGTATAGCTTTTCATCCTCTACAGATCTTATATCTCCTATTTGAAGTGGACGTGCGTCAAGCTGTTGGTCCCATGCTACGAAGTAATGTAATCTGTCTTTTATTATCGCACCTCCAAGAGTTGCTCCAAACTGAGAGATTGAATATTGGTTATTTACACGATTACCTCTTGTGTCGAACGGACTGGAGAGGAAATCTGCTCGTTCATAAACAAATGCCGAACCTTGGAATTCATTTGTTCCTGATTTTGTGACAGAGCTTATTGTTCCTCCTCCGGAACGTCCCATAGTTACATCATAATTGTTTGTAACAACTTCAAATTCACGTATGGCTTCCATTGATACCAAATACGGTCCACGGTTTGTTGTTCCACTTGAGGTTGGACTTTTGGCTGTCATACCATCTATTGTATATGATGTAGATGATGCTAACTGACCATTAATTTGACTGCCATTACTTAATGGGGACAAATCCATAAGATTTGTAAAATTACGTCCGTTTACCGGCATTGTTTTAAGGTCATGTGCTGAGATGGAAGTTCCAGCACCGGATGACAAGGCTTGCTTCTTAAGGCTGTTGGCTACAACTTGAACTTCCTGGATACTCATTGATTCTTCACTCATCACAAAGTTCACATTTAGTACGTCTCCTTGGTTCAAACTGTAATTAGCTTTTGTTTGGTCGCCAAAACCTACGTAAGAAACTTTTATTGTGTAAGGAGAACCAAGCGGTAATTGTCTGATGATGTATGTTCCGTCTTGCGACGTAATTGTTCCGGTACTGAATCCTGTAGATTCATTTTTCACTTCGATTGTAGCGCCAATAAGTGGCTCTTTTTCTTTGTCTGTGACAACTCCTTTTACCGTAGCTGTGACAGATGCTTGTCCAAAAGACATTTGTACCATTCCAAATAGGAATAGGATGAATAGAACAGTTTTGTTTTTTGTTATCATAATTGAAAAGTTAAAGTTTTTGCGAGTGCAAAGTACTATAAAACATTTTAAGGTTTCATTTCTATAAAATAACATTTCAATTATTAATGTGTTACAAAATGTTTACGGGTAATAAAAAAGCAGACATGTCTAGAATAATCATGTCTGCTGTCTATTCGTTATGTTTGTACTTTTAGAAACTGAACTGATAGTCAAGCCCTTTATTTGGTTTTACTAGCATGTTGGTAACTTCAAAGTCAATTTTTCCGGATGTTATACCGCTATCTAATTTGACGTTAATAATATGTTTACAATTAGGTTCAATTTCATAATCTCTGAAATATGTCAATCCAGGATCATGTTTTACTTTTTTCAGATAGAATGTTAAATCTGAATTGTTGTAGATTGTGAAACTCACAGATTTCTCCTTCTTTTCAATATTTTCAATTTTAACAGCATTGTCGAATAAATCTTTTAGCCACATTTCTTCACCGATAATTTTTTCACCTACAAATACTGCTGTTCTGCGGTTTTCCAAGGCTTCTCTTATACTTTCAGCATTGCGTTCTTTTGCAAAGACTAAAGTCATTGTACGATGTTCACCTTTGTTGAAATCAATGTCTGTCTGTATAGGCTGATGAATGTCAGATGTCCCTATCATTGTAAGTTTCTTGTCGATACACCATTGTTGTGCTTCCGGGAAATAGTGCTTGCCATTGGCTACTTCTATTCCATGCATACATCCGTTTTCATATAAGTAAGTGTGTTCGTCCCACCAAAGAGTCTTTTCCGGTTGCTGTGCGTCCCAGCCTGGATGATTCCAGAAGATAAATGCATTTTGCGATTTAGCTGCGTTGAATGCATCTTTGAAATTTTTTGTGTCAAGTGGATTACTGTCTGTAATGAAAATTGCATTATGATGTCCTGGTGCCATAGACCTTGTTATTTCACTTCCTTTAATGAGGATTATGTCTTTATCCTTGGCGTATTGTTTTATTATTTCGTATGAACGGTTATGGTCCGCCTTTATATCATCTTTATGAGGTCTATACTCTATATGCTCTGTTAGAGATATAGCGTCAAGCCCTTCGGAATATGCTTCATCCACTCTTACTGTGGGCCAAACTAGTCCGTCAGAAAATACTGTATGAATGTGAAAATCACATTTTAGTGTTTTGTAATTATCCAAATCAGGGATATTGATGTCTTTGTCCTTTGTTTGTCCAAAACCAACTTGTAGCATTCCTGTCATTGCAAGAAATAAATAAAATCTTTTCATATCTTGATGTTTTAAATTAATTTCCCGCAAAAATATCTGATATGTTTTACGTTGCTGTTAAACGATTGTTACAATTGTTTGTATACAAAAATGGGAGGATAAAATAACCCTCCCATTACAATGTTATATTGTTATTTATTCCGCCAAAACGAAATCCAACTGTTTCTTCTCCAGATTGGCACGTGCCACTTTTATCTTGATGGCATCACCAAGGCTGAATTTCTGATGATAACGTCTGCCGATAAGGCAATAGTTCTTTTCGTCGAACTCATAATAGTCATTGCCCAGATCGCGCATGGCTATCATACCCTCACATTTGTTTTCGTTTATCTCGACATAGATGCCCCATTCGGTCACTCCGGAAATTACTCCATCGTAAGCTGTTCCAATATGTTCGCTCATGAATTCCACCTGCTTGTATTTGATGGATGCACGTTCTGCACTTGCTGCTGTCTGTTCCATTGCGGAACTGTGTTCGCACATGCTTTCGTATTTGTCGGCTTGTGCACTACGTCCTCCATCCAGATAGCGTGTCAGCAGACGATGAACCATCAGGTCAGGATAACGTCGTATAGGAGAAGTGAAGTGAGTATAATAGTCGAAAGCCAAACCGTAGTGACCTATGTTATGAATAGAATATCTGGCTTTCTGCATTGAGCGCAAAGATACTGTTTCCACCAGGTTTTGTTCGCCTTTACCGTTTACATCCTTCAACAGACGGTTGATAGACTTTGATACTTCAGTCTTTGTTCCGCTCGTACGGATTTTATATCCGAAGCGTGCGATAAACTGGTTAAGGTTGTCCAGCTTGTCAGGGTCCGGCAGGTCGTGAATACGATATGGGAATACTTTCGCCTTTTTGTTCTTTGGCACTTTTCCTATATGTTCGGCTACAGTGCGGTTTGCCAGAAGCATGAACTCCTCTATCAGCTTGTTGGCTTCCTTGGACTGCTTGAAATAAACACTCAACGGTTTGCCTTTCTCATCTATTTCGAATCTTACTTCACATCTGTCGAAGTCAATAGCTCCCGCAGCAAGACGTTTTTCACGGAGTATCTGTGCCAGTTTGTTCAGTTCAAGCACTTCTTCCTTGAAGTCACCTTCACCGGTTTCTATAATGTTCTGAGCCTCTTCGTATGTGAAACGTCTGTCGGATTTTATCACTGTATGTCTTATGCGATAGTCCTTGACTTCAGCTTTATCGTTCATGTCGAATATTACAGAGTAAGCCAGTTTCTCTTCGTTAGGACGTAGTGAGCAGATGAAATTACACAGACGTTCGGGCAGCATCGGTATCGTACGGTCCACAAGATAGACAGATGTGGCACGTTTCAGTGCTTCCTTGTCTATTATGCTGCCTTCCTTGACGTAATGCGAAACATCGGCAATATGTACTCCGACTTCCCAAAGACCCGGTTTCAGTTGTCTGATAGAGAGAGCATCGTCAAAGTCCTTTGCGTCCTTAGGGTCGATGGTGAATGTGGTGATATTGCGGAAGTCCTCACGCTCGGCATAATCCTCTTTTGTAATTTCTGCCGAGAGCTTTTCTGCTGCAGCTTCTACAGACTGTGGATAAGTATAAGGCAATCCGTATTCAGCCAGTATGGCGTGCATTTCAGTGTTATTGTCGCCAGCCTGTCCAAGCACATCTATAACTTCACCGAAAGGGTTCTTCGCTTCGTCCGGCCATTCCGTAATTTTTACTACAGCCTTATCGCCATTCTTTGCTCCTTTCAGTTTTTCCTTAGGTATAAAGATGTCATTGGCAAGTGTACTGGTTTCTGTGATGAGGAAAGCATAGTTTTTCGAAACCTTCAATATACCCACAAAAGTGGCATTTGCTCTTTCCATTATTTCGATTACCTGTCCTTCTATTTTCTGTTTCTTGCATTTTGCACATAGGGAAATCTTTACTTTGTCATTGTTCATGGCATGAGCCGAGTTCCTTTCAGCAATAAAGATAGGTTCCCCACCATCGTCAGGTATAAATGAGTTCTTACCGTTACTTTTGCGTATGAAGGTTCCTGTCATAATCTGACCTTTGTCATTCAGTTTCCATCTTCCTTTTTCGGCTTCAATCAGGAAGTTGTCTTCTGCCATATCCTTCACTATGTCGGTACATAGCATTTTAGTAGGATGTGATGTTAGTTTCAGTCCCAGGAATAATTGCTTAAGGCTTATAGCCTCAGTCGGTTTATTGCGGAAATAGTTTATAATGAGTTCCGACATCTCTTTTTTCTTCATTCTTTTTCCGCCTTTTTTTTCTTTTTTATTTTTAGCCATAGCTATTCCTTTCTTTGTTAGTTTCTACAAAGTAAGCAAAATAAATGGAATAAAGATATGATAGTTTTATTAATTTTCCTGTAAACCCATAAAAGTACCACAGTTTCTTATTTTTTCTGCTTCTTTTGTAATATAATCAGGATAACCGTATAGTCTGAGTATCTTTATGGCATTACCTTCATTGGCAGAGCCTTTCTTGATTTTGTAGTCGAAAGCCAGCGCTTCATTTTCGATATTCTCGCAGAAATGATAAAGTTCATATTCGTTGTCAAGGAGTGATATCAGTTCGTTGTCGTGTGTAGAAGCAAGAACTATATTGTTATGCCCTGCCAGTTCTTTCAATACAGCAGCATTGATTGAAATTCGTTCTGCTGTGTTTGTTCCCTTAAACAACTCGTCGAACACCAGAAGATGATTGCCTGATATAGCCTGGTCCAATACCTTCTTGACATTTTCGGTTTCAGTGAGGAAATAGCTTTTCCCGTTCTCCAGGTCATCTTCAGTATTTATCACAGAGAGGATATGTCTGTTCGTGTCAATTCTGAACTCACGTGCAAAACAGGTGTTAAGTGCCTTGCCCGTTATGGCATTTATTGCAATGGTGCGTATGAAACTGGTTTTTCCAGACATATTAGAGCCCGTAATGAGTATTGATTTTGTGGATATTGATATGTCATTGGGAACACAGTTGTCTATCAGAGGATGATAAATGGATTTAACCGACAGTTTTTCGTCATTTTCCGGTTTTGTAGGATGACAATAATAGGGGAGTTCTTCGCGAAGAAAAGATAATGAACAAATCACGTCCAGAAATCCTATGAAGCGGAAAATTCCGTCAATATCTTTCCGTCTGCTCTCAATGATACGGAATGAGTTTATTACATTTGTTGCGGTATGAAGGAAGAATATGTCCAGCAACTCGGTTAACATGAATAAAGGCATTGCCGCGTTGCTGTCCAGACTGATACTTATTCGGAAGAAGCGCAATTTTTTGGTCAGTTCCTTTAAATTGTTGATGTAATGATGGATATTTCTGTCAGTATCGGCAAATATGCTGAAACTCGCAACCTTTTTAGCTGTTTGAATAAGTCTGTACAGTTGCGGAATGGAGAAATAGTATAATGAAAGTTGACTTTTCTGCTTCAGATGCAGATAACAGTTCGCAATATATGAGGCAAGAAGAAGGATTAGAAACTGCCCGGGAGCATTGCTTATAACGGCGCATAGCAGGAAAACCAACGGCAACCACCGGCAGATGTTGATTGTGTGGATGTAGCTTTGTGAATAATCGGTATACCTTCCGTGTAATAACTCTGTTATTGTGTAAGCATCATGTTTGTTCAGTTTCCCTAGTAGTTCTACAAGTCGCTTCCTTAATGAATTGTTATCATGGAGTTCCTTTATCAGAGATTCGCTATCTTTGACCTGTGAAATCTCATCTTTGCATACGATGTGATATAAATACTGTCTGCCTATGCATGACGAAGTGAAATCAAGCTTTTCGCACAGACTGTCGATATTCAGTTCGTGGCGTACATTTTCAGGCATTCCTTTTTCTCCGAAAGTCATGTTGCGGTACGTATCGTATGCTTTGATGTCATTATCCATAGTTGTATGTATGTTATATACGCAAATATACTTACAAAAACTAAAAGATGCAATTTATTATTATTAACGTAAACAATAGTAAAGTTCGATTGTTTTGTTATAGACAGAAAGCATTATCTTTAGATAAGATAGGCTGTACCCCGGAGGCAAAAGCCTGAAAACTTTGTTTTCACTTTGTGCTTCACTCGGTTTGCATTATCTTTGTACCTTTATAATACGGAAAGTAATGAATTACAAAATATTAGTAACAGGCGCCAGCGGATTTATTGGCAGTTTTTTGGTTGAAGGTGGCCTTGCCGAAGGAATGCAGGTATGGGCTGGAGTGCGTAAAAGCAGTAGCAGAAAATATTTGCAGGACGAGCGAATCCGTTTTGCTGAACTCGATTTTACCGATTCGGACAAGCTGGCGGCGCAGTTGCTCAAACATAAGGAGGAACACGGCGGATGGGATTATATCATACATTGTGCCGGTGTCACCAAGTGTCTGGACAAGGCAGGCTTTGAGATTGGCAATTACTGGGCTACACGTCATTTCATTGAGACTCTTGTGAAGCTTGGCATGACTCCGAAGAATTTTATTTTCATAAGTTCACTCAGTATTTTCGGACCGATACGCGAGAAGGACTATTCGTCTATATGTGAGACAGATAAGCCTGCCCCGAACACAGCCTACGGTGTGAGCAAACTCAAGACTGAAGAGTATCTTCAGGGCCTTAAGGATTTTCCATACGTAATATTCCGTCCAACGGGAGTATATGGTCCACGTGAAAGGGATTACTTCCTGATGGTAAAGTCGATATGCAATCATGTAGATTTTGTGGCTGGATATAAAAGGCAGGACATTACTTTCATATATGTAAAGGATTTGGTTCAGGCTGTTTATCTGGCAATAAAGAAGGACGTGAAGTACCGTTCGTATTTTGTGAGCGACGGAGATGTGTATAACAGTCGTACTTTTTCTGACCTTATACGTAAGGAACTGGGAAATCCTTGGATGATAAGGTTTGTTTGTCCGTTGTTTCTGCTCAAAGCCATTTCATATGTAGCTGAGTTCTTTTCACATTTCACTCACAAACCGAGTACGCTGAATAGAGACAAGTATAATATAATGAAGCAGCGCAACTGGAGATGTGACATTAATCCATTGGTAAAAGAATTGGGATATAAACCCGAGTACAAACTGGAGCGTGGGGTAAAAGAAATAATAAGCTGGTATAAAAAGGAAGGATGGGTATAAATTTAAAACTGTTGGAAAGAGTGGAAAGCGGTAAAGGGCTTTTTGCTGTGGAAAGTATAAGCCTTATTTATAATGCTCTTACTTCAATTCTCATATTAATCCTGTATCCGCGCATGGATCATCCCGGCATTATGCTTCTTGAGCGTGTGGGGATAGTGATACTTACATTTGCCTTGATGTTTCTTTATAGAGCATTTCCGTGCAGGCTTACGGCATTTGTACGTATGGTGGTACAGATGTCGTTATTGGCATACTGGTATCCTGACACGTACGAATTCAACCGTGTATTTGATAATCTGGACCATATCTTTGCTGCTATTGAACAATCGTTATTCGAATGTCAACCGTCAGTTGAGTTTAGTAAACATTGTCCTTCAATATGGTTCAGCGAACCGCTTAATATGGGATATTTCTTCTATTATCCCATGATGTTTATATTGGTGGTATATTATTTCATTAAGCACTATATGAAATTCGAAAAAGTCTGTTTTGTGCTTGTTACCTCGTTTTTCATATACTATCTGTTCTATCTGCTTGTTCCTGTGGCAGGTCCGCAGTTCTATTTTCCGGCAATAGGAATGGACAGAGTCAATGCTTGCGAGTTTCTTCCGCTGGGCGATTATTTCAATTATAATGTCCTGCTGTTTCCGGCTCCGGGTTATGAACATGGATTATTTTATAAACTGGTAGAGGCATCGCAGGAAATTGGTGAACGTCCTACAGCGGCATTTCCCAGTTCGCATGTTGCCATATCGACTATAGTAATGATAATGTCGTCAAAGGTAAGTAAAAGGCTTACATATATCCTGCTTCCATTTTATATTTTATTGTGTCTTGCTACTGTATATATACAGGCTCATTATCTGATAGATGCAATTGCAGGATTTATATCTGCATTTTTTGTTTACCGTATAGCCGTATCGATGTACGACAAATGGTTTATTACACCTACTTTCAAATGATTAATAAAACTTACTTATGAAGATTAGAGATATAGATTTAGGAGAACAGCCCGTACTTTTGGCTCCAATGGAAGATGTTACCGACCCTGCATTCCGACTTCTATGCAAGGAATTTGGAGCTGATATGGTATATACAGAGTTCGTTTCGAGCGATGCGCTGATACGTTCTGTGGGCAAAACCATGTTGAAACTGAACATCAGCGAGAAAGAACGTCCTGTGGCCATACAGATTTATGGCAAAGATACGGAGACTATGGTTGAGGCTGCAAAAATAGTTGAGCAGGCTAAGCCTGACATCTTGGACTTGAACTTCGGATGCCCGGTAAAGCGTGTAGCTGGAAAGGGAGCAGGTTCCGGTATGCTGCAGAATGTTCCGAAGATGCTTGAAATAACCAAGGCTGTAGTCAATGCCGTGAATATACCTGTTACGGTGAAAACCCGCCTGGGATGGGATTCGGAACATAAAATAATAGTGGAACTGGCAGAACAGTTGCAGGACTGTGGTATTGAAGCTCTGACAATACACGGACGTACACGTGCCCAGATGTATACCGGCGAGGCTGACTGGACTCTTATAGGTGAGGTGAAAAACAATCCGCGTATGCGTATTCCTATCATTGGCAACGGCGATGTAACTACTCCACAACGGGCAAAGGAATGTTTCGACAAATATGGTGTGGATGCAATAATGATTGGTCGTGCAAGTTTCGGTCGTCCGTGGGTTTTCAAGGAGGTGAAACACTATCTGCAGACAGGCGAAGAACTTACAGGGCTTGATTTCGGATGGAAGATGAACGTCCTTCGTCGAGAGGTGCAGGACAGTGTTGATTTGCTTGACGAACGTCGCGGCATTCTGCATGTACGCCGCCATCTTGCTGCATCACCATTGTTCAAGGGTATTCCTAACTTTAAGGAAACACGCATTGCCATGCTTAGGGCAGAGACACTTGAGGAACTTAACTCCATTCTAGACCATATAGAAGAAACTTTTGCTTATTGATTTTATACTGCATATTTTTCATTGCCGACTGCAGTCAGTAAAGCTGCTGACTACAGTCGGCAATGCTGCTTACTAATGTCGGTAGCACTGCTGACTATAGTCGGCACCAAAAAATGTCCGGTAAATTCCTATTTTACGTTTATTATTATTCGTCTGTAACCCTTTAGGTTATGTTCACCATTGTCGGTCACCTCGCATATTATATGTATTGTCTTGCCTTTAGCGTCGGTAGGAATACTTATTTCAGATTTTGAATTATCGGCATTATTTATTGTTATATTTCCGTTATAATCTCCTGCTTCAGGCATATACCACCATTTATATGTTAACTGGTCATTGTCCGGATCGTATGTTTTCGAGGCATTTAGTTTTACAGTTTTTCCGGCTTTGGCATTTACCGGTATAGCTTCAAGGCCTTTCTTTCCGTTTACGATTACTATCGGATTTCTGTTACCTTTTCCATCCTTTGCCCAATCCATTCTGGCAGCAAAATTATTGAAAGACGCCTCGTAAAAATATTTTTCATATTTCTGTGAGATGGCTTTAGCCTCTTTCGAAGTGTTGGTGTAGCAATAAGTTTCGTTGTCCAAGGTTTTATCCCATACGAAATATCCTCCCCATCCTGTCTGATTGGCTACTGTAGGGTCATTAAGTCCGTTTGGCAAGACATGCAGGAATGATGGAGTATCGCCTTCCACACCATATTTGTTTTTTGGATAAATCTTACCCATATTACCGTGTCCCTGAATATGTTTGGCATACTCGTTCCAGTTTCCTGCTCCAAGACTGCATTGCGACAGCCATGCACTTTCGTCCCAAATGAAATTGATTTTATCGCCGAATTCCTTTCTCAGCCAGTAGTGTGAACTGAGAGTATATTTTCCTCTGTCTCCCCATGCTACGTCCTGGTCTGTGATGGCATATATATATACTTTCTTCAGAAACCTTTCAAGTTCGGCTTCGCTTCTTTCCTGTTTTATTTTCCATATGGCTTGCGCTATGGTATTTCCGCCACCCCATAGTCCTATGAACAGCGGACGGTCATCTTCCTCGTCTGCTAGCTTGATAATGAAATCACTTCCTGCTGAATTATTGTCTTTACCCAAAGATTTATATCCGAAGTCAAGACTTCCCATCATGATTCGGCTTCTCAGATATTCCGGACTTGGCCAGTAACCGATTGATTGTTTCTCTGATTCTTTCTTGATATCCAGAAATCCGTTTTGCTGAGAGCGTTTCATCAGGTTTGGAACGTCCTTTTCGTATGCATTGATAACGGTTTTCAGGCTGTCCATCCATCCTTGCGGATATTTTCCGCCGCTGCTGTTCCACCCGCTTGTAGTTATGATAGCCTCTATTTCGAAAAGGTCGGCGTGTGAAAGAAGTCTTATGGCAGATTCCATATCGTCTGGTTCTCTGTCTACCGGAGCCATGTCGGTCAGTACTACAATTCTAGGTTTCAGGCATTTGGAGTCTTTTCTTGCCATTACATTAGAAGTCTGGCAAATTAATGCTGTTACCATAAGGAATGATAAAAGAAGTTTCGGTGTTCTCATAATATTTGCATTTTTCAAATTATTATTGCAAATTTATGCCGTGTAATGTATAGATTTTGTCTGTTTTTATCTGTAAACATAGTGAATGCCGAGATTTTCAAGAAGTTTAACAATACAGGAAGTGAGATAAACGAGTATGGTCTGTCGTGTGAGAAGTGGTTGCCCAATATTATGCCTCATCAGGACAGGCATAATGAAATAGAGATAAACTTCTTTCCTTCGGGCGAGATGACATATCTTTTTCATGATAAAAAGATTGTTGTACCGCCACGTAGACTTATAGTTTTTTGGGGACTGATACCTCATCAGATTGTGGGGTATGATGAGTGTAATCCTTATTATGTATGTACGGTTCCTTTCTCGATGTTTTTGAGTTGGAATCTTCCTTCATCCTTTGTTGATAAGATTCTGAAGGGTAATGTGATGGTTGAAAGTGATACAGGATTTGCTGTTCATGATGAGTTTATGTTTTCTCATTGGGTGGAAGATATTAATACACCGTCTATGGATAGTCTTATAAGAATGGAACTTCATGCACGGTTGACAAGAATGGCAATTTCCTTGGCCGAACCAGGCGGCAACATACAGATGAGAAACTATGAAACAAATGTAGTTGAGCAAATAGCTATCTATATAGTGCGTAATTATCGTAATCCCTTGAAAGTAGCTGATGTAAGCAGAGCCGTAGGGCTTCATCCGGATTATGCCAATACTATATTCCGTAAAGCATTCGGATGTACCATATATGAGTATCTCACGGGTGAAAGAATTGCAAATGCACAGAGATTGTTGCTCACTACAGATAAAGCGATAACAGAAGTGTCATTCTCTTGTGGTTTCAATTCTGTAAGTAGTTTCAATACGGCTTTTTTGAGGATAACAGGTTGCACTCCACGCGAGTTCAGAAAAAGGAATAAGTAGATGAACTTACTTTTTATATGATTTCAGTATCTTTTCAGTTTTTTTCTTTTACTTTGCTGGAAAAGGATTGAAAGGTTTATGAAAAGATTATCGTTAGGTTTATTATTATTGTTCTCTGTACTGGCTGTTTCAGCCCAGTTGAGATGGGATGTTAAGGCAGGTATGTCAATAGCAAATATGAGTCATGCAGACAAAGATGCCAAGTTTGGTTATACAGTGGGATTAGGAGCAGACTATGCTTTCAGTGAGATGTTTTCTCTTCAGACAGGAGTGAACTTTACAAGCAAGGGAATGCGTGAAGTGGATGTTGAAGACGATTGGGGTACTTATGATAAGTCCACGTATAAGGTTTTTTCTCATTATGCAGAGCTCCCGGTGCTTGCTGCTGTGAGGTTTCGGGTTATTGATGACTTTAATGTGGTTTTAAATGCCGGTCCTTATTTTGCTGTCGGTATAGGCGGAAAGGAGGAATATAGTAATACTGCGTTTACAAATGATGACTATAGTCTGGATTTGTTTGGTGATAACAGAAAGATGAACCGTTTCGATGTAGGTTTGCAGTATGGTGTAGGTTTTGAGATTGACAATCATTTTCTTGTGAATCTGACAGGACAGGCAGGTTTCATAACTCCATATAAGAACCCGTACAATATGATGTATGGAGACGACGGCAAATCGCCGAAGAACCTTTGCTTTATGCTTTCTGTGGGATATCGTTTCTGATATTGCAGGCATGACCGATGTTATAATTAACGAAAAACATCGGTCATGTCTTTGTTTTTGCATGTAAATATAGAAGTAACGATTATTTTGAGTAATTTTGCAGCCATAACTCAATGAAAGATAAATGAATTATTCAATTAAAGATTTCGAGATAATGGCGCCTGTAGGCTCGCGCGAGTCATTGGCAGCAGCCATTAATGCCGGAGCTGATTCCATCTATTTCGGTATTGAAAGCCTTAACATGCGTGCCCGTTCGGCAAGCACGTTTACTATTGACGATTTGCGTGAGATTGCTGCCCTGTGTGATGAACATGGAGTGAAAAGCTACCTCACCATAAACACTATAATCTATGATGAGGACATAGAGCTGATGCGTAAGATTGTTGATGCGGCCAAGGAAGCCGGTATCAGTGCAGTAATTGCAGCCGATGTGTCTGTCATGGCATATTGTAATCAGGTAGGTCAGGAAGTCCATCTTTCCACTCAGCTCAATATCAGCAATGCCGAGGCTCTGAAGTTCTATTCGCGTTTTGCCGATGTAGTGGTGTTGGCACGCGAACTTAATCTGAAGCAGGTGCGCAAGATATACGATGCTATCCAGGAACAGAACATAACAGGGCCGATGGGCGAGAAAGTGAGAATAGAGATGTTCTGTCACGGAGCCTTGTGTATGGCAGTATCAGGCAAATGTTATTTGAGCCTTAACGAACTGAATGCTTCTGCCAATCGCGGTGCATGTATGCAGGTATGTCGCCGTTCGTATATAGTAAAGGACAAGGAAAGCGATATAGAACTGGAAGTTGACAACCAATACATAATGTCGCCAAAAGACCTTAAGACTATACACTTCATGGACGAAATGATAGAAGCCGGAGTACGTGTGTTCAAGATTGAAGGACGTGCACGCGGACCTGAGTATGTGCGCACAGTAGTGGAATGTTATAAGGAAGCCATCCAGTCTTATATTGACGGAACATTTACCGAAGAGAAGAAAGCCGACTGGGACACACGTCTTAAGACAGTATTTAATCGTGGTTTCTGGAACGGATACTACCTGGGACAGCGTCTTGGTGAGTGGAGCAGGAACTACGGTTCCGAAGCAACAGAAAGAAAAGTGTATGCCGGACGCGGTATAAAATACTTCTCGAATATAGGTGTAGCCGAGTTCCTTATCGAGGCAACAGAAATTAAGGTTGGCGACAAGTTGCTCATAACCGGTCCTACTACCGGAGCAATGTATGTGGACCTTGAAGAGGCACGTGTAGCTCTTAAACCGGTAGATGTGGTGAAGAAAGGTGTTCACGTATCATTCAAGGTGCCGGACAGAATCCGTCCTAGCGACAAACTCTATCGTATAGTTCCTGCCGAGGAGTTGAAGAAGAAATAAGAAGACGTTTATACGTTTTCCATATATAATTAACACCCATGTTGATAACTGCATTTATGTAGTAATCGGCATGGGTGTTAATTTTTATCTATTATGTATTAAAAAGAATATATCATTAAGCCCCTTTGATAATTATAGAATCTTTAAAAATAATTATTATCCTTATCATAATAATCTTTTCCGTCAACAGTCGGTTATTTAATATTTGAATGTCTGTAATGCTATGGGAATATATTTGTTCTCTGTAAATAAGTAGCATAATGTTACTATGAACTCTAATGATGTAATACAAAATTAATATTTACATCTTCTTTTATTCTAAATCGCGATAATAGTATATGATGATTTGGTGTGAAGTAATTTTAAAATAAAAATGTAATCTTTTAGTAATATGGTACGGATAATTTCGCAGCGTAAAAATTATTTATATGAAAAAGATTTATTTTTTAGGATTGACTCTTTTCTGTTTAAATACTATTAATGTATTTGCAGAAGTACCTTCTGAAGAGAAGGAGAAAATAGAAAATGTAAATGAAACTGTTGCTACTACTCTCACTTGGGAGTTCTTTTCTGCTCATGAAGACCCTTCTGTTGAAATATTAAAGACTGTATCAAGATCTTGCAAATTGGGAGAGAAATCATCTTACTTTTACAATCTTTTCAAGGAAACTTACGTTGTTAAAGAAGAAGTGGTTCCAGGTGATCCTACCAGACGAACTGTTATTAAAAAACCAGAGATTTACAACTCTGTAAAGAAGATAGAAAAATATCTTAATAAGTCGTTGAAATCTGGTAGTGAATCGAAAGATATCCTGGAAGACAAGTTCTGTCATGTCCTTAAGGTCTCACTTGCTGCAATTGACTCTGATACAGATACTTTTGAGGAGTCACTTAAAGACAATAAAAGGAATCCTGAAGCACTACTTAGTATTTTTGAAAATGTATCGTTAAGAAATATATACTAATTAGACAAAAGGAAACAAATTATGAGAACAAAACTGGGTATTAGCATATTGTGCTCCATTATGTGTATATCGGTATGGGCACAAAATATTATGGTAAGGGGAACGGTTACAGATAAAGCCGGAGCTATTATCGGTGCTGCCGTTATGGTGAAAAATACTAATTTGGGAACTGTAACTAATATGGATGGTGAATATGAACTGGAAGTGCCTGAAAATGGTATACTTGTTTTTTCTTATCTAGGTTACAATACGATTGAAAAAAATGTAAATGGTCAGACTGTTATTAATGTGGTTATGTCCGACGATGTACAGGCTATTGAAGAGGTTGTGGTTACGGCAATTGGTATTAAGCAACAAAAGAAAAAAATAGGTTATACTACACAGCAGGTCAATACTGAGGCATTGAGCCAGCCTGGTACTGTGAATGTTGGTAACTCCTTGTCTGGACAGGTGGCAGGTCTTACAGTGACAAATCCTACCGGTATCTTCCAGGCGCCAACTTTTACTCTTCGAGGAAAAACACCTTTGATGGTCATTGATGGTGTACCGGTTGAATCTGACCTTTTTGATGTATCGCCAGAAAACATTCAGAGTATTAACGTCTTGAAGGGAACAGCAGCGGCTGCCTTGTATGGCTCAAGAGGTAAAGATGGAGCTATACTTATTACTACAAAACTGGCAGATAAGGAAGGACTTACAGTTAAAGCAGGTTTGTCAAGCATGGTAACTGCAGGTTTTACTGTATTCCCGGAAACACAGAATGAATTCGGTTCAGGTTCTAATGGTCAGTATGCTTTTTGGGATGGTGCAGATGGCGGTGTTTCTGATGGTGATATGACATGGGGACCAAGATTTGAAGGACAGAAGATAGCACAGTGGAATAGTCCGATTAGAAATAAAGAAACAGGTGAGGTTATTCCTTGGTGGGGTGATGTAAGCGGAACTATCTATGATGACCAATCTAAGTATGAGAGAGTTCCAATTACGTGGGAATCACATGATAACCTTAGAGACTTCTTGCGTACAGGTGTCATTACTAAAGCTACATTCTCTGTGGCAAGCAAGACCAAAAAGGCAAACTATAATTTCAACGGTGATTTCTCTCATCAGAGAGGACAGGTACCTAACACTTCTGTTTATACCGGTGGCTTAAACTTTAACAGTATGTATCATTTAAGCGATGCTGTTACGTTGTCTTCTAATCTTTCTTATAATAAGGTTTATTCTCCAAACTATCCTCGTTATGGATATGGTCCTAAAAACCATATGTATACAATACTTTTGTGGATGGGTAATGACGTAAACGGAAAGGAATTGTCTGAACATCTATACCGCCCTGATGCAGAAGGTATAAGACAAGCAAACTATAATTATGCATGGTATAATAATCCATATTTTGCAACATACGAACTAACACAGGTTCATGATAGAAATGTAGTAAACGGACAAGTAAAACTGAACTGGGACATTCTTCCTGGTTTGAGTGTACAGGGACGAGCAGCCGGTAGACTGGAAAGTCTGTTTGAAGATATGAAGTCGCCGAAATCATATATGAACTATGGTGACTCAAGAAATGGTGATTATAAAATCTGGAATACAGACCAACTAGATATTAACTCAGACTTGCTTGCTACTTACACAAAAGCATTTAATTCTGATTTTGCTCTTACAGTAAATGCCGGTACATCATTGTACTATCGTCAGATAAGATCGAGCTATCAGGCTACAGATGGTCTTATTATACCACAGGTATATAATATGGGTAATAGCTTAAATCCTGTTTCAGCTACGAACTCAATGAATGAAAAGGCTATTGAGAGTGTTTATGCTTCTGTAAACCTTGATTTATTTGAGTCTGTTTTCTTGACTTTTACAGGTCGTAATGACTGGTCGTCTACTATTATAAAAGGAAAGAACTCGTATTTCTATCCTTCTGTATCTTTGAGTACAATGGTAGACCAGTATATAACCCTTCCTTCATGGATGGATTACCTGAAAGTTAATGGAGCTTGGGCTCAGGTATCAAGCGATTTGGATCCTTATTCTTTGTATGCTACATATTCAAAAGGGATTCTATATGGAACAACGCCTTCTGTAACATACCCATCTGATTTGTTGAATGCAAATATTCTTCCCCAAAAGACTACATCTTATGAAATAGGTTTGTCTACTTCATTCCTGAATAATAGAATTGGATTTGATTTTGCCTATTATCACATGATAGATAATAATAGTATTATTCAATTGCCAATTTCGATTGCTTCCGGTTTCAATAACAGATATGTGAATGGTAATACTTATACTACAAACGGTGCAGAATTGATTATAACTGCAACACCAATAAAAAGCAAAAGTTTTACATGGAATTTATCTACTAACTGGAGTACAAATATTTGCCGTCTTACAGAAATATATGGAGGACAGGAAAAATTCGGTGACCTTAAGGTTGGCGACAGAGCTGATGCAATGTATGCTACCGAATGGGAAAAAACACCGGATGGTCAATTGATTCTTGATGAAAAAGGTATGCCTACACATAGTGCATTTAAAACTCATGTAGGAAATCAGAATTCGGATGTAAGATTTGGATTGCAGAATACATTCCAGTTCGGGAATTTTACAGTAAATGTTGATATGGATGGAGCTATCGGAGGAACATTGATTTCTCAGACAATACAGAAAATGTGGTGGGGAGGTAAACATCCCGAGTCAACAATGTACAGACAGGAAGAATACGATAATGGTGGTAAAGCCATTTTTGTTCCTGAAGGTGTAAATATAGTTAGTGGTGAAGTGAAATATGATATCAATGGTAATATAGTAAGCGATACAAGAACTTATAAGAAGAACGAAACAGCTGTAAATATTCAAACATGGTGTCAGAATTATCCATATACAGCTGTTGTAAGACCGGAAGAAAGTGAATTGTTTGCCAATACATTTGACCGTTCTTTCTTGAAACTGAGAAGAATAGCTGTAACATACGACTTTACGGATATGATTAACTCTAATAATATTAAGGGATTACAGGTTACACTTTATGGAAATAACTTGGCTGTACTTAAAAATACACCGTATTTGGATCCTGATTTCGGACCTTCTGACAATGACCTTCAGGACCCTTCTGCAAGATATGTTGGAGTTAGTGCAAACATTACATTCTAAAAATAACAATTATGATAAAGAAACATATTAAACATATTGCATCTGTTGTAGCTGCAGCATGTGTTTTCTCTTCATGTATTAATCTTGAAGAGTTGAATATTGATCCAAACAATTCTACAACAACACAGCCTTATCTACTTCTTACTGGTGTTGCGTATTCTGCGTTTAACCAAAGTTCTACCAGTCCGGCATATGCATTGAAACAATTGGTTCAGACTGATGGTGAAAGTAGTGAACAGGTTTATAAATGGACACGTGGAGATTTCGATTTATATGGAAACCTTAGAGATGTAACAAAACTTGATGAAATGTCAGAAGATGGTACTGCATATCAGGCTTTGGTTCATTTCTTTAGAGCACATTACTTCTATCAGTTGACAATGGATTTTGGAGATATACCTTATTCAGAGGCATTGAAGGGAGAGTCAGAAAGTTTGTATCAGCCTAAATACGATTCTCAGGAGAAAGTCTTTGAGGGAATATTGAAAGAACTTGAGACTGCAGATAATATTCTTGCTACAAGCACAGACAAAATAGAAGGTGATATTATCTTTAATGGTGATTTACAGAAGTGGAGAAAGCTTATTAATGCTTATAGGTTAAGAATTCTAATGACTTTGTCGAAGAAAGATAAGGTCGGTAGTATTGATGTGAAATCTGCTTTCGCTAATATTGTAAATAACTCACCGCTTATGGAGAGTGCTGATGATAATGGACAGTTAGTCTATAAAGACCAGACAGATAACCGTTATCCTCATTTTAATAGTAGTAGCTTTGGATCAGGTATGTATATGGATTCTACCTATATTGCGGCTTTGGCTACAAGAGAAGATCCACGTCTTTTTGCTATTGCTACCAGAACACCAGCGGCTGAAAAGGCTGGTAAACCAGTAAATGATTTTACTGCATACGATGGTGGTGATCCAGCTGTTCCTTATAGTATTGTTAATGATAAGGCTACAAAATTAGGCATGTGTTCAAAACCATTAGAAAGATACTACCAGGCACCTACAAATGAGCCAATCATAATTATGGGATATACTGAACAACAGTTAATTCTGGCTGAAGCAGTAGTAAGAGGTTGGATTAATGGGGACGACAAAGCTTATTATGAAAGCGCAGTAAAGGCGTCTTTCGAATTCTATAAAGAATATTCACCTTCTACTTCAGTATATCTGTCTGAAGAAGAAGCCGAAAAATATTTACGAGGTGAAAAAGTTGCTTATGATAGCTCACTTGCTGAAGAAAATAA